>Ga0116227_10000805_pt1 | contig 65142 bp, 52 predicted proteins | sample S1TSphgellanicum_FD_89693 | JGI IMG/M metagenome (GOLD analysis project Ga0116227, IMG submission 89693) | Host-associated microbial communities from peat moss isolated from Minnesota, USA - S1T2_Fb - Sphagnum magellanicum MG | ecosystem: Host-associated > Plants > Peat moss > Unclassified...
AGGAGGGGAGGGTGTGGGGGGGGGGGGGGGGGGGGGGGGGGGGGGGGGGGGGGGGGGGCGTCTATTATTGTTGCTAACGTTAACGCGGCCCCCGGTCACGCGTCACGCGCCCGGCGCGGCACGTTCACCGGAACCCGTGATCACGGGCGTGGAGAAAACAAATTTACCGAAGCACCAGGTTCGGCACATTGACCACGGGCAGCTAGTGTGTCGGTCACTAGAAGGAAACCAAAAATAAATTAAAAATGCCAGCCAGCCAGGAAGGGCAGCGGCAGCAGATGCCATTGACCCGGTGGCCTCAATAAATGACCAGAAAAATAGCTTTGTGGGATTGTAGCTGCACAGAGTCCCAGAAGAGTGCAAGTGCAAGTGCAGTGCAGTGCAGCTCTGTTGCTGCTGTTGCAGTAACCAACAGTAGCGTCGTCGTCGTTCATTCGGGATTCTCCTCATTGCAACTACGTACTCTTCCTGCTCTTTCTGACTCTTTCCCATCTCTCTTCTTCTTCTGACATGCCGATTTCTCCTCCCTCCGTCTGCATATCAGTGGAGTGTACCATTGAACCCTCTGAATTCAATTTGCTATGTTTTTTTTTTAGTAGGTAGTTTGCCTTGTCCAACTCCCCTAGTCTTAATCATTTGCTGATTGCCTACTTCTTCGTGGTGTTGTACACTACTACAGACACAATAATTGAAGCAAACATGATCAATAATATTATCATATTGTGCTCAATCAGATATTAGTTTGTAGCTTCGAAAACAGTTGATTCTAGTAATATTTGTACAACTGTTGTTGTTGTTGTGGTGGTGGTGGTGGTCTTTCATGTTCTTGTCTAGTCTTGAGAAATATGAATCAATTGGTTCTTCCAGTAGCTCTCAGAATATTTCTTTGAGAGACTTGAGCTGCATATCAGACGTCTTGAAGAAAAGGGAAAAAGCTCATGTGACCAGGTCGGTCTATGTGGCGCACAAGCTGGTTTTGTTTGCGCAATTAGCAGTAGAGTGTGTAATTGGAATCGTCGCAGGAAATGGATATTGCAATGTATTGAGTGATCAAAAGTGAGTGTCTGTGTTTTGTTTTGGGTGTGGTTTTGTGTATAAGAACGTTTAGTGTTGAGCTTCGAAGTCGCGATTGGTTTTGATGGAAGCTGCTGCGATGGTGGAGAGTTGATTGATCGAGTGGAGAAATGTTTCGTTGAATGTGTGCTTGTTGATCTAGCTAGCTTGAGAAAGAGTACTAGCTAGAGCAGCTTGGATTAATGTGAAAACAAGAGAGTGATTTGTAGAGCAATCTGCTGCTGCTGCATCGCTTCGGATAATACGATGGAGCCGGCGTACCCGCGGATCACCACTAGGAAGGTGTTGAGCGTGCCTGTTTGTTGGGACGAGTACAGCAGCTGCTCCGCCGCCGCCGGCGGCGCGAGTACTACTATCATCAATGCAGGAGCGGAAAAGATGAGTTCATCATGCTCACCGCGCAAACTATTTCGGAAGGAAAACTTTCGATCTACCTGCATCTCACTGTGCTGCAGTGGCGTTCTCGTCTTCACTCTAGTCATCTTCCTTCTTTGCGCACACGATATTCCCGCGTCCAAAGTTTCAGAAGTGGAGCCATGGCGACGTCCTCACCCGCGTGTTCAGCTGCATCAGTTCAACATCAGGCTGCCGCACAGGCCGTGGAGAACTCTTCAAGCCAGTAGTACTACTACTGTAGCTGCTGCTATCAACAATGAGAGTAACAGTATTCAACAAGCTGCAGCTGGGAAGCTGCTGCGGGAGCAGGAACAGGAACAACGAGTCGAAGAAGAAACTGCGCTCGAAGGGATGGGGACATTGTTTCGGAGAGGGAAGCGAGCCATGAGCGAGCTCCTAGTTGCGCATCTCGTTGAAAATACCACCACTCGTGACCTTAGACTGTTCCTCAGAACGTTGCACCGCAGTGGAATGACTGCCAGAGCCGATGTTGTCCTTCTGTTTCCCTGGAGACCACTACCGGCGGCGATGCTGGACGTGATTCGTGAGGAGGAGGAGAGCTTTCACAAGCTTCTGACATCTAGTTCCAGACCTCTAGTAGTCGGAGCTGAAGCATATCGTCAGAGTATAAAGCTCCCGGATATGAGTGCTCTCAGCAACCCGGACAACATCCGCACTACTGCAGCAATTCCGGCCGCGCCGAGTTCAGCTAACATCAGCGTCTTCAACGCAGCTGCATTTCGGAAGTGGTCAGCTGCAGACACGGCCATGAGCAAGACAAGTAGATCAGGTCGAAGTGTATGGGGCAACCCGCGAGCTGCCAGAGTCGGCGAAGGTTCGACGGCAGAAGTTGAAGAGGATGATGGTTCTTCGTACGGAGCCATTGTGGGGTTTGACATGCAGGAGTTGGATCCAGCAGATGCAATGGGAGCATTCATCAAGGAGCCTCCGGCAGCGCTGAGGAGATGGATATGTTATCAGATTCTTCTAGGAATGGTGCGACAAAAGTACCGTCATGTGATGCTCTCGGAAGTGAAAGGAGTGCTCGTCCTCAAGGACATGCTTGCTCCTTTGAAGAAAAAGGACATAGGCTTGTACGTTTTCGCAAAGGACCGCAGGTGGGATGAGAATGAGAACGAGAATCATCATGTTCAGCAGCTGCTGCAGCATGGCGGCCAACAGAAGCTTCCAGGATTGATGGAACAAGTCTACGGGAAGCAGGTATGGGATTCACTAGAGAAAGAGGAGAAGCGGAGATTTAGGGTATTGAGCAGCGGAGTGATGATGGGAGGAATGAGATCTGTGAGAAGTCTTGCAAGTGCGATGGCGACAGAAGTTGTGAGAGTTGCGATTCTGAGAAAATCAGCTCAACAATTCTTGATCAACGATGAAGCCATCCTGAGCTACTTGGTACACAAAAGCTCAGCATTAGGAAGAAAAGTGGCGTCTCATCTCCACATCGTTTTAGCTAGCGGAGACTCATCGTCCATCAATCTGTTGTCAGATGGATCAAAGCAGCAGCAGCAGCAGCTCCAGTGGACGAGGAGCGCATTCTTCAGAGCATATGAAAATGGAGTTCTTACTACTAGATTTGCGTTGATTCAAGGCTACTGCAGCTGCAGCGATGGGACTGTTACGTCTTGTGAAGAAAGAAGAAACAGTCTGCTAGCTTCTCTGCACAACGACATCTGCTTCTCCTCGCGTCTTCTCGCCGATCATGATTCTCCAGTGTACAGAGATTGTATTGATCAGGAACATATTGTGGAGCTGCAAAGCTTCTGAAGAAGAAGAAGAAGAAGAAGAAGAAGAAGAAGCTTGATCTTGATCACATTCTAAAGTCCCTAGCTGTGAGATGATTCTTTCTGCTGATCTTGAGAGCTCTAGCAGCAGCTATAATCCCTGAGCTTGAAACCAACTTCTTCATGTCTCCAGCTTCCAATTGCTACATTCCGGAGATTTCTTTCTTATGCAACATGGCTATGAATTGCAACATTTCTGAAACACAGTTGATTTCTGCAACACCAATTGCAACATTCCAGAGATTATTTCTGCAACACCACTTGCAACACTCCCTGGAGATGATTTCTGCAACATTCCAGAGATGATTTCATTCTCCAACACCATCAAATTGCGAGATCATTCCAGAGATGATTTCATTCTGCTGCAGTATCAAATTGCAACAATACTCTAGAGATGATGTCTGCAACACCGATTTCATCCAAATATTTTTTGGCAATTGTTGCAATTTATGACACAACAAGTTTTGCAAACCAATTTTTGACTCCCCAAGACACCATTTCTTCATCAAATTTGCTTCAACTGACCAAAACAAAACTGTACAAGCTTCGCAGTTGTACAAAAGAGTAATTAGATTTGTATTATAGTCCCTAGTGGGCAAATGATCAGAAGCTGGCATTGCTGACTTGCATAATAAAAACAGCTAGCTGTTATTGCAAACAAAACAAACCAGAGCCAAGATCTTTGAATAAGGTTTTAAGATTTTAAGAAAAAAATTGTACAGAACCTTGTTAAAGGCTATGTATAATATGCACCATGATTATGTTCAGTTTGAGGTTTAGGTAGGGCTAATGATCAATTCCTGAAGGATGTATAGTTGTGCATTTCTTGAGCTAGCCCTCGAAAGTCTGCCTCACAAATCAGCACCACCCATGTACTCAAGCTTGAGAACTAAAGCTTGAGTTTAAAGGATTTTCTCAGCTTGTCAAGGTACAAGCCCATGTACTCAAAGCTTGAGAATTAAAGGTTGAGTTTAAAGGATTTTCTCAGCTTGTCAAGGTACAAGCCCATGTACTCAAGCTTGAGAATTAAAAGGTTGAGTTTAAAGGATTTTCTCAGCTTGTCAAGGTACAAGCCCATGTACTCAAGCTTGAGAATTAAAAGGTTGAGTTTAAAGGATTTTCTCAGCTTGTCAAGGTACAAGGATTTATTTCATTTTGCTATTGAAATGATTGAGCAGACTTTTGAGCTGTTGTTGTGCCAGCTCCCATCTGAGTGTACCATAACCAAAAGCATTATCTGAATCCAATTGCAAAGCTCCTCTCTCTCTCTCTCTCTCAATTTCTCTGCTGGTGGTGGTGGTGGTGGTGATGCTTTTTTAGGTTCCTAATTTTTTTTTGGTTGAATCCAATGTTGTAGGATATTGAATTCTTTTTCTCTAGTGATTTTGTAGGATGTTGATTTTTTTTTTCTGTGGTGATGTTACTCAAATACTTCAAACTGCAAGTACATATGTGTGGCTAGACTTCATTCATAAACATAGTTCTATTCATGCATAGTACAATTCCATATGAACTAATGTTAATTCCTATCCCCAAGCGCTCAGCATGCTCACCCACCACCTGCGTTTCAGAATTGTAAGGCTTCGTGCCAAAAAAAAAAGGTTTTTCACTACATGTCCAAATGAACCTTCCATGCCCTGCCCCCCCTATTCAGTGTAATTTATAATTGAAAGAAAGCAAGCACCTATTGACTAAATATTGGAATGGGGTCATCATGTCCATGACCCAGGGGTTGTTGATGTGAGGACGGTGGGGCCACTACTTAGCTATTAATGAAAAATATTGCTTGATTTCATACCATCCACAGTCATCATCAACATTGCGCAGAAGTAGCAACTAACTGAGCTATCTATCTACCAATGCAAGCAGCCTGATTTTAGTGCACTATGAACGCTGAAAAGTAAACAATGATGTGAAAAATTGTCAAACACAATAATTTGTCAGACTCAGTGCAACAAAAATAATACTTTGTTGAGGCTCAAGTTACTTACGGGTTCACATTTTTTGTATGGGCCAATTGAAACAGTATTGTTATTCATAGATTTTTGGGTGGTCCAAGGTTTTAATTGCTGATGATGCTCGCAGATAACTTGTTAGTGTAATTAGATAGTCCCAAGCCTTATTAAGCATGTTCTAATAAGTGCAGGAGTTTTCTTCTTGGAAAATTCCATATCCATTTAAACTCTTTGGGTTCAACTCTTTTGTACTTTGGGGTGGGGCTTCTCTTGCATGGATTTGTTTTTCTTAGCAACCCACATTTCAAGAAAGCTGAGTGTAAATTTTCACCATGTTCAAAAAGATGGAGTAAGCCACCTAATAGTCATTGTGATGAGGATCATTGTGACGAGGGTCGTGGCTTTGGAAAGTGGGGACATTGTGGTAGTACACAAATGAATCGATTTGATTTCATATTTCCAAAGAAACAAACAACTTCGTCCCAAATTTCCCACCTACCCAGAGTGCCTAATTCCAGAGTAGAAATAATTTCTACTGGAAAGTATCAGCAGCTGTCTCCTCTCTTTTCCTGCATGTGAGTAAGTATGTGAAAGTTGGTTGAAAAGAAATAATCTCTTTGTTGCTATTTGTGGAGTTTGGTGTCCAACAACAACAAAAGAAAATCATCTAATTAAGACACCAGCACCAACAACAACAACAAAATTGTCAAGCAAAAGCATACATGTTGCAGAGACCAGAACAAATAGTATGTATATGGATAATGGGAAATGTAAAGAGACATGTGGTGGGGATTCATGCTTGTATGATCGAAGTGTCATAATAATGTTTTTGTCTGCAGTTATTTTACAATATGTTTTTTTGTGGGAAAGAGGGGAGAAAAAAAACCCACAATGATGTTCTGTAAGTACTATGTGCATTGCCAACTTGGGTCAATGATTGAGGTTTTGGTTTATTGGGGGTGGGGTTCAGGGGAAAGGAGTCTTGCCCTTCCTTTCCAACCCAGAGAGTTTGTTTGTTTGTTTGTTATTATTATTGGGCTTGGCTATATAGGAATGATGGAATCATTTTGATCTTTCTATGTGGCATCTTATTTTGGGTGCATTTTAAAAGTTGGTGGCACATAATCAAAACTCAACATGTGGCACAAATTGTTATCTTTTTATAACATCACTCATCTGACAAGCAACATGTCTCAAACAAACACTTCAAATCTTTAAATTTTAAGGTAAGCTGTACCAATGGGTTTGGACCAAGCATCCTTCACTTTGTGATCAGCTCTAGTCGTTTTGGGCTGGCCAAGCATGGTTCATTTTGAGTCCAGATGTAACACCTGGGTTGGCCGCGCATCTTAAGCTTTTAAGTCCAGCTGTCACTAGTGTTGTGGTCGGGTTCCTTTCAACTTCCATCCCTTGAGGAACCCCCCTCCCTCACCTCTTCCATTCCCACTCCCAATCTATTAATTGCTGTTGTTGGTAGTTGAATCATGTTGTCTTTTATTGTGTTGTCTATTATGGACCTTAGTTGTTGTTGGGCTGGCCGTTAACAATTAAAATACTACTAGCGTCTTTTCTTTCTCCCTTTGAATCACATTTCTTTCTTACACTTCTTTCTTCAAGTGTTTGGTCGAATGATTCAACCCTATTAAGTTTGGTAGGTTTACCATAGTCCACACCAAAACAAGCAGCTCAGCACATAATGACTCTGCCCTTTATGGCAGGTTCGAACCAGTGTTAGCCAGTTCTTGACTTTTTTTTCATGAAGTACATCCAATTTCAGTTCTGGTTTAGAACAGTTTTCGTTCTGGTTCCTGTCCTTTGTCTCTTAAAATCTAGTCTTAATTCTCGGTTTTGTTCTTTAAAAAATACATTGTGTTTCTGGTTTTTGGTTTTAAAAATCAGACTAGGTGGTTTTGAGTAACCCAGACTGGACCGGGTAGTTAACCGTCGGCTAGCCTCTGGTTTTTTTTTTTTAAATTGTAAAAGTATCGGTTCCATCAACACATAAATGATACCATGAATCCAAATCCAGGTCTGGTTTTTCCAAACAAAATTCAGTTACGATTCTAGAACTAGTTCTCAAAAACCAGACCTGATTCTAGTTGGGTTTTTACTAACCAAAACTGAAATTAGCAATTTTAACCCTCCAAACTGTGTATTTGTCCAACACTACTTCAAACTTCAAACTAAATAATTTCCCTCCTACTAGATTTAGAACTTCTCATCTAGATGCACAGCACATGCAAAATTATATGGAACATGTCTATCCATCAATTATATGCACATATGATGATATTCCAAATGTCACTCATACATTGAGTGAAGAGTGAGCCAAAAAATTTATGTCCAATTCTTACACTAACGTGTAATCTCTTCCCTATGGGCAGAGCCAACAAAACAATATACACACACATTTACATACATACAAGACTTGGATGCTGAGAATGGTAGAAAAGTTTAGCATGCTCAAATTGACAAGCTCCACTCATATCATTGTAAAAATGCGGTGTCTCTTCCCTCTTTAATTGACAACTACTCAAAATGTTGTGCTGCTATTTGCACAACACAAGGGAACAAATAAGTTGCAGTTTTGGATACATGGGTTGGATCTGAGTAAAGGGTATGAAGGAAAAAATGAATATATGTCATCTTAAAATTCATGTATGGCTTTATGTATATAAGTGTTCACCTGTTCTTCTGTTTTATTTTCTTGGTTTTGAACTAGTGTTGGCTGATTTTGGAATTTCATCTGGGTTTGGGTTCTGGTCTAGATCTGGATTCAGGTTTAAGAATTGAACTCAACAAGTTACATGGACTCCAAACTGGTCAAGAATTGGACCTGGAAGTTTGACATGGAATCTAACTCAAAAAAAATTCATGAATCTGGACCTGACCAAGAATCGGACTTGATGGCTCCTAAGGTTTTTATACAAGGTTTGGTTCTTAGGGTTAGGTAGGGGCTAATGTTTAGGATTCATTAGTGTTTAAGATTTTTAGGTTGGAGATCTTATGTCTAAGTTCTAAGGTTCTAGGATCGTAGGTCTTAGCTTTAGTCTTTAATATGTAAGGACATCTCCAATGGTCTCCAATGGTATCATTAAAATGATCTTTATAGAAATATGTTGTGATGATCTTTGGGTTGTTCCCTTATATTGGATAGAGGCCCAAATAGGGCCCATGTAGGTGAAGACCATGGTTGACTAATTATTCCATATGTTGGTCCTTATTATTGCTCTTGGGAACAGGTTGAGGAACACCCTCTGGAACTTTGGGAACCCATTGAGAATTTTTGAAAACACCACACGAACTTCAAGAGAACCTTTTGGGAATGTGGTGGGAACACTTTGGAAACACCAAAATGCAAAAACCTCAAAATTGTTTAAGAATAAACTTTTGAACCATCCCAAAGAACAAGTTGGAACCAACCCCAAAGTAAACTTGGAATCAAAGGTTCTTATAAAGATTAAACACATCGAACACAATTGTTAGTCAAAAAGATTTAACCTGGCCCTAGAATTTACAAGTTCTAAGTTTTAAAACTATTCCTTAGACCCAAAATCATGGGGCCATATGTTTTCTGAAAAAACTTTAGACTTATACCTGATAGTTCTTGAAAAAACCAAAGAACCAACTGACATTGTTTTGAACTTTCAGTCCCACCTTTTGCACTAAACTCTTATTTGCTAGGTCTTATTTGCTAGGTTTTTCAAGTGTGGGTTTGAGCTCCATTCTTCATATTTATGAACCTTGCAATTTTGATTTTGACATTTTTTTTTCAAATTCAAGAACATTTTATCTCAATTCGAAAACCTAGTTTTGGCTCATGTACACATTCCTTAAGACTGCATACAATCGTAAGTATGGAGATTTACACCATATAAAAATTGGGGATGCATGGAAATGGAATTTTATGAGTGATTATATCCGATCAATCACTTATAAAATTAGCTTACATGCCAACTTTTCAAAAAAGTTTAGTATGCTAAATTATCTTAAGAACCTACACATGTGTTCAAATTATCTAGGTTTCAATTTCTATTTTGATATCAATTGTAATAAGAGACAAGTTCCACAATTTAGTTCTTGTGTTAATTCTACAAAAAGAATGTTGGTTCATGCCCAAGTCATAAGAACCTCAACCCCTTGGGTTTTAAATTCCAAACTAGGGAATTAACCAATATTACTATATATCAATGTTGGTGGGTTATTGAACATATTTGGTTATTGACCCAAGTATCGATAACCTACTAATTGACCATTGATTTTTTTCAAACGGTAGAAAACCTACCCACCTAGTACATATCATTCCTTTATGGGCCATATTGAATTTTCAAATGTTAATAACCTACCAAACAATGTTCTTTTCTCCAATTTTGTGATGCTGCCCAAGAGGTGATCATCCATAACTATATCTAACCAAGTTTAGTAATATTTGAAATATGGAAGTAGGAAATGTTAGACACCTTTTCATATTTTAGAGCAAAGTGACTTTTTTGAGATTAAGAAAAAAGAAATTCGTTTTTTGTCAATTTTTTGCTAAAAAATCAGGAATTTGTGACAAAATGTGATAAAATATATTTTTTAAATGCAGAAAGTTTGTTACCAAAAAACATCAATGCTCTACCCAAATGATTGGAATTTCATCCAACTAGGTGATAAATTCTAAGACCCTAAACATGTTTATGATAGAATAAAAAAGAAAAAAAAATTAAATTAAAAATTTCTTAGAAAACTTTATAACCTACCTTACCTAGGTAATATAATGTTAATTCTCAATGCAAGTATTTGAAAACCAACCCTTATGCATAACCAATGGCTATTATTGTGAAAACTAATTGCCAATTAAATTGATAACCAATATTGGGTTTTAATTTTTTTAAATTGATATTAATAGCTTGTGTTGATGAAGTTTTTTCAAATTTCAAATGGTGTATCATTGGCTAGCATCCTAAGAATGATTTAACATTAAATGGTGAAATGTTTTTAAAACATGTTCAAATGATAAAAATAACAAGTTTAAAAATTACTACCAATTTTTTTTAAATATATAAATGTGCCAAAAATTCTTCAAAAAAACTCTCAAATTTTGATGATTTTTTTAAAAAAATGTTACGACAAAATATTCACACACACACACACATATATATATTTCACATTTTGGAAAAAAATTCCAAAAAAAGCACCTTATGTGATTCAAAAATAAAATAACTAATTGGTTAATTATGAAAAAAAGAAATAACTAACCAATCACAAAAATTATTATATACCGTTGGGTTTATCCCGATGTCAAGTTGGTATCAAAAATGAAATGAAAACCAACCAAGACTTTAGGCTAGTTCTCATGGAAAAAAAGTAAATTGGATATCATTATAAAGTTGATATTCAAATTGTAAGGTCTTGTTAAGGTGACAACGTTTGACCCTTGAACAAGGTTGTTAAAAATTATGCGATGTGCCCATTTTATGTGAGTTGTCACATTGATTTCCATTTAAATATGTTGGTTTCATCTATTAAGTTGAACACAAACATTTTTTTCCTATTTAGTCAGCCTTTTTGGATGCATGGTGATTTAAAATGGATTCAATGATTGTATGTTTGTTGACCTAATTTCAATGATTTAAACTTTCTGATCACCACAATTTTGGTAATTAAATTTTTTGTGGCCATGACATATCAGTTGTAAAGGGTTCAACAATTGATACCCATTTGATTAATAATGACCAAAATGGATTTCAGTCATTCAATTAACAATGGATTGCTTTCCACTGCTAATCTACATCACAAATTTACAAATTTCATGGGTTCATTCCAAATTTGTGCAAAATATGTTATTTCATAAGTTCGCATTGTTTAAACATGAATGTCATGCATTGTTTAAACATGGAAGTCATGTTCATGACTTTTGTGCGTAAACAATAAAAATAGACATACAACATCCATGTATAAAAAATATGAATAAGCATATGACATTCGTGTTTAAATAATGCACACAACATCAATGTTCAAACAATACAAATAAATGAATGACGTTTGTATCTATTCCATACAAACCTATGAAAAGCAAAATTTGCAAAACTATTATTGTCAATTCATAACCCATTAAGTTTGTGATGTAATGACCAAATTTGGGCCATTTTTTGATTGCCAATTGACAAGTGTTTTTAACAATTAATAATTAGTCATGGGTTTCCATTAGTGATTAAAATTAATTTGAATCATAGTTGGGAAAGATATCAACTTTTTTTAAAAAATTAACCAACCTAATTTGCTAATGTTGGGTAATAAAAATTGAAGCATGCATTTTAAATTCACTTTCTCCTTTCAAGTGTGTTGGCTTTGTGTTTTTTCACAAGCAGTCATTGCCATATACCTTGGGGAAAAAATGTGAAACATGTATTGATGCATGAAGTTTTAGATCATCATATTGCAATGAAAATTGGTGTTAAATTTATTTGTAGTTTTCAAGGTGCAATTGGACTTTATTATTATACGTTATTTTCCTTAATCAAAAATTTTAATGTGTTTTTTCAATGGAAGGTAAGTGAAACATGTGGGAGCCATGGTACTTGATGACCTTGAATAAGCTAGGTAAGGTGGAATGTAAGTTTTGCAACAATTAACCATTTCATATTGGAAGGATATTAAAATGTTTTTACATTTGGGTTGTTAATTCAATGGTAGTGAAAAGTCTGGAATTGCAATGTGTTCAAGGGCATGGACACAAGTTAAGGAATTATTTGCCAAGTGTGAAAATTGTCCTTTGACCCTTAATGACATGATTGTATTAACCCTTGACATGCCACTAGAAAATGTGGCCAATGAAATGCCGAGCCTTTCTGTTAAAGGAGAATTTACTTCAACTTCTCAAATGGAAAATGTCAAATTTACACCCCACCTACAAACAACATAAAGGGTCCTAATAGATCCATAAATAACAACACTTAAACATTTTGACAAGTTTCATTACAAAAGGGGTTGAATTTAACAAAAGAATAGGAATTGGACAAGAAGTGGGTGATTTTTTTAATGAAACAAACAACCCTTTCAATGTTGTGTGACATTCAACATTCACAACAACTATGAAAGCAACCTTAAAGTCTTGAACCTACTATAAATTCGTATCATACTATGGATTGCACACAAATTTATTAAAACAATCCAAGGTTGATATGCCCAAACATGCTATTAAAAAGATGTGAAATTCCATTCACAAGTATGGAACCACCATTTGTTGTGATGGTTGGGACAATGTTATAGGACGTCCATTGTTGAACATGATGTTTTTTTGTCCTAATGGGGATGTATTCTTAAATACCATCAACACAATGAGGGAACATAAGGACACCCACACGTGTAATACATTGGTTGGATACATTGAAACTATTGGAATGTTGGATAACATTATTCAAATTTGTACAAATGATGTTTCAAAATAAGAAATGAAACTAAACTTTAGACTTGTCATTTTTCAAGCCTTTATCTTAAAGGTTGTGTAATTCATTGTTTGAACCTACTATTAAAATATTGCAAAAATAAATAAATTGTGAAAAAGGAAAAAACCATTGCTTATTGCATACAAGACACCATGTAGCATTTACAATCTTCTGTCATGACAAAACCAACTTAATGTTTCAAAACCTTATCAAGATATGATTTGCAACCAGTTTTCCAATGATTACATGATTATTGAAAGTGAAATGTGTTATTGAACAAACTATCATCAATTTTGAATGGACAATTTTTGTCAACACAAAGTGTAACATCCATTAACATAAGTCCTTCACCAAGGTGAGATATGTTTGAATCAACATAAGGATGAGTTTTGGGACAATTGTGTCAATTTATGCACATGGTGGAACCATTTTTAAGTGTTGTTTTTTTGCTTCATTTGCCTTTATTTTTACTTACATTAATTTTTTTGTTTATGGGTAGCCTCATGTTTTAAAACCTTAATCCTTCTTTCAATCATGTTCAATTGTTTTTGTGACACATTATGCTCCAACTCCACTTCATGTAATGTGATGTGCATTGTTCTTAATCCCCTTTATAATGTTTTTAAAAAATGTTCTAAAATCTCAACCTTTAAGTTTGCCTCCTTAAAATATAGAAATGGCCTTAGTGTGTTTGCCCCCTCCACATGCCTTGTTTGGCACACTCTCATGTCAAATGGACCATATGATGCCAATTCAACCACAACCTCCAAATTCATTTCCATTTGTTCTTGACCTACTAAGTTTCCATCCATGGCCTCATTTGTGTTTGAAATTGACAAAGATGTTGGCCCAAGGAATGGAAGGGATTTCTTTCCCATGGGCATTCAACAATTTGGTTGATAATCATGGGAGTTGGAGTTCAAATGTCAAGTGGTTCCATAGCCACCATTGATGAAATTACAATCAACTTCGTTGGTATTAATAGAAAAGTAATTAGGGGATGTGGTGGAGCAATTTATGTTCAATACATTATCACATTGGTCTTTCAACTACCTAAAATGGTCCTCTAATCAACCTAAACCCCAAGCATCACCTCCACGTACACCATTTGTGCCATAATCAAAAGCACTTGGTGTTTTGCAAACATTGGACTACCTATCATTGTCATGTGCGCCTTCAACATGTATACCTTCATTTGTTCATTTTGGCAATTTGTAAATTGAGTGGCATATTCTTACAATGGATTTCATGTCAAACCATTGGTATTTACTTTTGATGTGGCACCATTGCACATAGTTAGAACACAATGTGTATGTCCTTGGTTAGCCTATGTTCTACCATCCATCATTTGCTAACACAGCTAAGTCTTGTAGGGCTTCAAATTTTACATTGTGTCATTTTCCTTTCCCCCCATACCCCCTTATTACCACTATGCCAAATATGTCATTTTATAACTGATCCTATATGATTACAAGTGGATAAGCGACTAAAAATGGTATAAACGATGGGTCAAAATCAACTACAAATGACATAAATGACTAATATAGTTAATACTTGAACTAGTCATAAAATGACAATTCTAGCATAGTGTACTTTCCATGGTCCCCACCATCTACCATGTTACCTTGCTAACAATCCATCTATGTTAATTTAAGGGATGTTGGTAGACCTATGCATAATCTAATGGGATTAGGATCTTTTAAATCCACTTAAGGTTACTAAGGTTGAATAATAATGTAGTAGGGGTTGGGGTCTTCCAAAGGTTCGGCAATGAAATCCAAAATATAATCATTTTCATAAGAAGTGTCAAGAACTTCACCACCTTACAAAAGGGTCCAATTTTCTTCAAAATGTGTGGCATCAATTACTATGAACAAACAAAAACCTCATACATCAAAGAAGACAATATTGAGAATAAACCAAATGTGAGTTTTATAATGGACCCACACATTTGAAATGACATAAACATGTCTTTAGTAGCCCAAAAGGGTGAGTGAATTTCAACCTTAGTTCTTGAACAATTAACCAAAAATCACATGGTGAACAAACTCATTCCGTTGTCATCCAACAACTAAAACAATCAAAGGCATAACAAGCCATTGAATGGTGACCAAAATTGGTTCAGTCGCCATTGATCAACACAATCAAATTTGGGGGTAACCAAACATTTTTCAATCACCATCTTCAACCCTAAACCTATTCCAAGGTGACTACAATTATTGTGGATGATTTTCATAAACTTAAGCCACTTTTCAGATCTTGAAAAATGATCCCCCCTCCCCCATCTCCCTTTTCAAAAAAAAGGAAGAAGAAGAAGGGGGGGGAAAAAAAAAACCTACATGGCAATTTAAGCCAAATTTTTCAATTTGGTCACCATTGGACCACTATGATGACATTTTGATAACCACTAGACGGCTATGGTGCCATTTTGGTTGCTATTGGACAATTGTGATGACATTTCAATTGCCGTCCCTTTCCACTATTCAATCACCATTGGACAATTGCAACCATTTGGATCACCATCAAACAACTATGACAATTTCAGTCACCATCAAATGACTAGGACAATTTCAATTGTCATCAAATGATTATAATAGTTTTGATTACCACTAGTAGCAACTCAATATCCTAAGTTTCTGAAAGAAAAATATATAAGGTCTTAGGTTTTAGGTGACACTTCCATAATGTTGAGGGTTTAGAGTTGAACTTTCTTTTTCACTTTTCTTCATTTTTTAAAAACAACATAAAAAACTTGGGCCTCGTTTTATGAGTTTGTAAGTTGAGTTGGCTTGTTTGACTCATCTTGTGTTATTGTTTGATTCCTCTTGTGTTATTCAAGTTTTCTTGTGTTGTTATTTGATCCTTTTACATTGTTATTTGGGTCCTTTTGTGTTGTTGCTCATTTCTCTTGTATTGTTGTTTGCTCCTTTTGTGTTGTTGCTTAATTTCTCTTGTTGGTGATTAGCTCTTTTTGTTGTCGATCGATTCCTTTTGTTGTGATGGTCAAATTCCCTTTGTTGTTGTTCAATCCTCTTATTGCATTTCACTCTTCTTGTTGTGTTGGTTGGTTCCTCTTGTTGCTAATTGATTGTTTTTGTTGTGTTGTTCAATTCTTCTTGTTTATTTGTCTCCTTTTCTTGTTGCTCAAGCTCTTCTTATTGCTTGCTTGACTCCTCTTGTTGTACTGTTTTACTCTTCTCTTCTTGTTATTTAGTTCTTCTTTAATTTTTTTTGAAAAAATTATAATTAAAAAAATATCATTTTACAAGAAATAATTGAACTTTCAATAATTGACTTGTGAGAACCACACCTTTGAGAGCCAACTAGTCTTAAACTTGTGAGAATTGGCACTTAAAGAACTAATTGAATTTTCCTTTTTCAAAATTTTGATACCCTAACTGGTTTTCTTTTATGGAGATTTTTTATAAAAAAAACTAGTTCAATTCTTAAAATGTTTTGTGAGAATTGGAACCAGCATTTTTCAAAAAAAAATGAAAACTGCCCAAACACTAATATATCCATGTAATAAACATACAAAGAAACTATACACCAAATTGGGTAGGGTATGTAGCTAGAATACTAATTTGTGCATGGTATGGTACGTATTGACTATTTATCTAAATGTATAACCATGCACATATACCCGTAACAGGGGTTGTCTGTTAAGAGTCTAACCAGATATCTAGCCATTCATCTTCATGGTCAAGTTCATGATTTTACTATCAGCTTCATTCCACTTAGTAATAGTCTGAAAAAGCATACAGAAGCCAATGAATGTATGTAAAGTTTAACTACCAAACTACACATTTCCAATAGAAATAACTCATAGGGCTAATGTTCAGTGAGTAAGTTATCTACTTGTATATACCCATGTGTATGACACCAAGGTGTATATATACCCTACTAGCTAGTTTTCCTGCTACCCTTTTAATTACCCTACTCAGCTGACAGAAAATTACAAATTTTTCATTTAAATTTTTTTTACCCACATTCTAACTTATGTGGCCATGTGCCCCACATTTAACTCTTTATACCCATAGGGTAAATGTAAGATAAAAGGAATTATTTACCCCATATGCCTACTTCAAAACAGGGTGCCATGTTGGTCATTTACATTCAGCTTCTTTGCCCGGATTGATAATTTTGCAAATCATATATCTCCTTTGCCCAGATTGATAATTTTGCAAATCATATATACCCTTTGCCCAGATTGATACTTTTGCAAATCAAATATACCCTTTGCCCGGATTCATAATTTTGCAAATCACATATACCCTTTGCCTGGATTGATAATTTTGCAACTCATATATACCCTTTGCACTTACCCAGATTGGAGGAAATTTTGCAATGCCTAGGTATACACCCTTGTGCAGCTGATATCCGTTTCCAGAATTCCTTTTTACCTCTACCTATATTGAAATGAATCCACCTTATCCAACACTGCATTAGGCATCAGAATAGTACCATAAATCATTCAAGGGCAGCTTCAACACTAAATAAATTATTTCTAGAAATTTTGAAATTTTCTAAAAAAAAATAAAATACCATTTTTTTTAAGAACAATATTTTTTGTGAAGGGAAATAGAGAATCCATTGGAATACTTTATTTTTCGACATGAAATCTTTAAAATTTAATTAATTATTTGACAAAGAATGTGTGTTGAAGCTGCCCTTGTACTATGGTATACTTCACCCACAACACCAAAAGAAGGGGAGGGTTGCGAAAAAACACCTTCAAAAACATCACAAAAATTGATTGCAAATCTGCACCCAAGGCATTTTCTAAATGGAATGAAATTCGGGAGAATTTTTTTTGTAGCCTGCAGGCATGCAATTGCAATCAGTCTATCTTCAGCAAGCCAGAAAATGTTGGAAAAGAAAGAAGTTGGCAAAAGTTTTTGAAGCTCTACATCCATTGATATCTCATTGAATGGAGCGTGGAACAAATGATGTTGCAACTCCATGGCATAATTGCATCATTCTACACATCGTTAGTCTCAGTGAGCTATGTGATGTAATGTCCACAAAGTCAAGGAAAGTGCATCATTTAGATTGCAAAAACAGATCAGAAATATGCACATCAAACTCTGAGGTTTACAGCCACAAGTGGATAACAATCTTTTATATTTGGATTTCCACCTGTAGTTTGAGAGTTGCTGCACGAGAGCTGAACTTTTATGGAATAAGAAGATGAGCACTCAGGGTATGCATCGGCAACATAACTGAATGTTGGCTACTACTTTTGAGTGAAAATGCAAGTGGGATATGCCTTGATGAAATGGGTTGTAGACCATTTTCAGTGTTCTTCAAGAAACCACATAAGAATCAAGATTTTGTACTCATCTTGCACTCCCCACCCAAGCTTTGTTTTGCACAGAGATAGAGAGAGGTGAAATTGAATACTGACATGGGCATTATGAAACTCTTTAATTTTCTATTTCTTTCACACAAAGGATCGAGTCAATTCCTGGAACATTTTGAAACTCTGCTCCAACACAAAAACCATTGACCTTTGACATATCCAAAAAGATCCAGTATCACCACAAATACAGGGGGATGTGATCGCTAGAAGAAACATAAATTCCATAAGAATGAGCAAAATGTAACCACAAATCTGATTTGATCTGAAACTTAGAATTTATTAATCAAATAGATTGTCACTTTTCAGTCTTCGAAGACCATTGCTACTGTACTATATTCTCATGTTGTAAATTGTGTAAGAAAAAAAGATTAGTCATAATGCTCTTTATCATATCAGAGATTTTATTATATCATCTCTCACCCTCTACTAGGACCTAAAAACCATTAGATGATGAATTGCAATTGTCCAAAGATTCATTTGAGCAAATTTCAAGGAGATGATTGTGCATTTGCAACAAATCATGAAGTTGGGAAATATTCTGCAACACTTCAATAGATACTGCTGCCTTCAGAGGTCTGGGTATGTTGTGGAATTAGTATACAAGATATAATAAAAGATGGTCTAATTAGCTGGTGATGATTGTAAGTGGAATCAAATACAACATGTAGATTAGCACCTTAAACTCTTCTTGCCAACCCTATGTCAAGAACCCTTGGGCTTTCAAATAATCAGAAGTATTATGTCCATCAAATTTAATAAATTTGTGATTGTTTTTGAACGGTGTCATGTAAAACTGTCTTATAATATGTCAATGTGCAAATATGTTCAGAAGAAACCTACATTGAGTGTTCTGATACAAGTTAGCAATTGCAGGTTGATGGGAAGTTAGTGCTACCCATCACTTGGTTAATGTCTAGATTTGCTGTTGCTTGGTAGACATCTTGCAAAGCAAACCTTGGTTAGTGTGTAATCCTGTGGTTCAAAGCTTAAAACCTTTGCAGCTGGTTCTGAACGGTGATTTTTCTTTCTTACAAAGGAAGAATAATTGCATAGGTGTCTTTTGTATTTTGCATTCTTTTTTTGGGCAGGGGTTTGACTCTTTCACATGCAATTTGGGGAAAGTAAGCGTTTTTCTCTGCACAGAAAAACATAACATGACCTTATTTGTATTTTTCATAGTTTGTACAAGAGTTCCAAAGTGTCTGTGTGTGAAACAATATGCAACTTCATATGCGACTCTATGTATTTTCAGTTCATAAAATCCTAAAATTTGGAATTGGGTTTAATTGATACATCGTCCAGATCATGTCTTGGCACACTATCCATGAGCCCTCTTCCAGGACCAAGCTATCTTATACCACAAATCTAATATGGAATGCCTTTGTACACGCAAAGATTTGAAACCCATTTGTATTCAAACTGTTGGACCTTAAGGTTTCTTCCATGTGTGAAAGTTCCTTGATTTTGTTATAACCTCCAGCTTTGAATTTTTGAAAATTTTCAAAATCAAAGAACAGCTAAGTTACAATCTTGATATATCTCTTCAGTGTACAGTAAGACTTGAGGTTTGGGACATAACCAGAATTTGGGTCCTACCCTTGGCTGCTAAATTCTGAATTCTAGTTACACCCTTGTCCTTAGGCCTTACCCAATGTAAAGGAATTTCCAGAAACTTCTTTTAGCATCTTTTTGAAATTTTCTTCATCTTTGAGGAGCTCAAAGTAAAATCAAGATTAAAATGCACATGTATTTACTTCCAAAAATTAAAAATTAAAAAGTAAAATATGCATAGAATAAAGAACAAGGGAAATGGTATTATCAAAGTTGTAGTCATTTAAGTTAATTGCATAGTGGAATGACGAATGATATAACATTTTAACCTTGAAAAAAAAATGTTGTCTATAACTCATGTGAAGTGTCTTATCTCAAAGGTTACATGATAATGCAACATCAATTTTTTTACAATTGAAAAGAGTCCCAATTGCATGTAAGGATTTTCCACAAATTAGCTTGTCAAATGCAATCAACTTGCAAAATAAACCATTGTTGTAAAGGGCATGCAACAAAAGAGAACTTGCAAACAAGAAAAATAGAATGGACAAATAGAACATACTCAAGAACTATTGGACAAAAATGGGATCAAAGCACTTCCATATGGATGTGCAATACAATCTATTTGACTTTTGCTATATTCAGTAAACTTCAAATAGAAGAAAACAAACAAATAGAAAAAATGAGGACATTAAAACATGAAAGAAGAAAAGATGAACAACAAAGCAAAATAATATATACAATGACAAGGGCGACAACCATTGGGAAAAAAATTGAAGCAAAAAATTAAAAAATTCCTATTGCAACAATATGTTGTAAAGAGAGAATACAATGCCGAAAAAAATCGTAAGAAAGAGGAAAGAAACTACAAATTGATGTGCCAAAATGAAAGGTATGAAAGCATAAAATGTGAAAAAAAACATAAAGCTATGTAACTACAAGGCACAAACTTGCACGGCTAAAGAAATTTGCGAAGCACCAAACAAACGTAATGGCAAGGGTAGGGACATCTTGTGTAGCACAACTCATTTGCAAATGAACTACTGAATTATTAGAGGACCTGCATGTCACCTTGACAAAATGAACTTCAGAATATAAAATTTCAAGACAGAGAAGAAAGAGCACAAGTCTTGGCAAATGTGACAAATAGAAAAAACAAGTAGAGATAAGTGAGGGCTTTCATTTAATCTTTGATTAATTAGATGGTTGAGATTTGTTTAGAAAACAACAACAACAACAACAAAATCAATGCGCCCACAACTTAGTTTTGGGGTTTATGTCTTTCGGTTAACAGGTCTAAAAATTAGGAACTTGGCATTTAACAATTGGAAACCTAGATTTGATGCCCAAGATCTAGAAAGTTTTAGTCTAATCCAATGATACAGAACTAAAGTAATTGTACTAGGTTATCCAATGGCTGTAATTAAAAGTGGTTTGAATCTAACAGCTAGAAATAAAAGGAAACTCTTGGACAATTCAATTCACCTCATGAATGCCATATTTATGATGATTGATATCAAGGTTTGAATCTTGGGTTTCCAAGGATACAAGGCAACGCCCTTGCCAACCATTTACCTCATACAATAGTACTGTCTAGGAGCCCAAATTTATCATCTTTATACTAAAGTTTTCTCAAATCCAAACTTTGACATGCATTTTTTTTGGCCATATTTTGCTCAAATAATACACTTGAAAGTTACTTTTTGATTTAAAAAAAATTCTACACATGTATAAAATATAACATACCAAATTTCGAATCATTTGCAAGAAACCACATTTAAATTTTGTTGTTTAATAACACTTTTAAACACATTTCATCAAGAAAAAATTCCAATAGTGCATTAAGTATTAAATATTAAGTTGCAAAATTACATTATATTATGTCTCCAAAACCTACTATATTATATTAAAAAATTAACTTTCAATGTTATATAATGTACTAACAATATATATATACATAAGTTTTTTTCTTAAAAGAAATATAGTATTAAATAATATATAAAATATATATTATATGTAGTATATAATATAAATAGTATACCAATTCTTTTCATTTTATTGAATGAAAAGGCACAATAAAAAGATATCACTTTTTCCAAATTGCATGTAAGAATCCTTTATTTAACAAGAAACTTCCTTAAAAAATCATGTAATTTTTCACATAAAAATTGCAATATATGATTAAATGACTAACTATAAAATTTTATCCATGTTCACAATAATAATTTTAATTAAAACATAATACTTGTAAATAATTACTTTGATTAAACCTGAACAAGATTACCATATAGTGATTCAAATTTAACCCAAGGCAAAATAATATGTCCTAGTTCACTTTTAAAACCCCAAGTGAATTTGGTTGATGAAATAGACCCATCTTTTCTAGTGGTGAATGCAAGCAAAATGAACATGCAAAAGAATCATCAAAACAAAAATCAACAAAATGATATGCCAAATAGCATAAGACTTGTATAGGAGCCAAAATCATATACACTCAAATTTGCACCATCAAAATTGCTGAAATTGTCCAACTACTTGATTTAAGCAATGAAAATTGTCAATCTTCAAGCTCCATTAATGTAACTGACAGACAAAAAATGGCATCACTTTCGTCGTAAAGTCTCGATGCAATTTTTTTCTTAACATTTAAAGGACATGTTTAAGTGTAGTTATAGTGGCCACAAGGTTTTTTCATGTGGACAATTTGATACAACATCTCCTTCACAAAAATGAGTTCCTCCAGGCCAGCCCATTGTCTGTTTTTCAGATAAATAAATACTCAGACCCCACCCACTTGCATGCTTTACTTTCATGGAATAGCAAGACTTTTGTAACCTCACTAAGACATGCTGATAACTATGTTCATGTTGCCTATCTATCATGGTAATTAATAGCAAAAGTTGAAGATTGTGGAGGCTAGGCTATGTAATATCTATTTATGAAGCAAGGTAGTTTGTTTTGTTTTGTCATGTTGAGCTCTCCCAAACCAGGGTGCTTCATGTCATGCTCCTGGTATCTTCTGAAAGCTCTCAACGAGAAGAGGTACAGAAACTTGGTATGAGACTGTTTGGAGCTACAGCGTGGAAGGTATTGATTATTGAACCATTTTCTCAATGAAAATTAAATAAAATCAAAACTGAAAACTCTATTGGAATTTGGGGGACGTTCTTGGTGTTGTTGGACAGCAGTCTGCGGGTCAGATAGAATAGAGTTTTATTTCACAATTTTCAGAGTTAAAGTCTGAAAAATATTGATTTTTGAATGGATTTTGTTGTTAAACGAATCACAAGAATTGGGTTTGGAAAGAACAATCAGTCAAGCCCTCAATGTGTTCGCACTTGGGCCAATGGCACAGGCCACACTTTGTAAAGAACCAGAGGGTGCATTATACCCTTGTCAATATTTCTTTTTGTGCCTTAATAATCCAGGCACACAAGGTGCTTCGGTTATTGAGACACAAAATTAAGGTTCCTCAAAATTGATTAGCATGGGTTTAGGGTTTAGGATTTAGCTATTAAAATTCGTATTCGAACTTTACACCAGGTAAGGAACTCAAAGGGTCAATTCTGGGGATTCAGGTCCTGCACTTGGCTCTTGCCTCATGTCAGGCCCTCATGCCGTAGGTCCTTATCCTACACCTAAAAGCCTCAACCCAGATTTGTAGTGTATTCGGAGGAACACTTACTCAAGGGGCATTTCAGAAAATGAAATGCTCGCACTTGTGGGCATTCTGTGTGAATTAGTTCAAAAGTGACTATCAATTAGTAAGTCGGTAATCTGTTACTAATAAGGAAGTTTGTTTGTCGGCCTTGCCTACCAAGGCAAGGATATTGTGTTTAGATTCGGTATAAAATATAGTAGCTTAAGGGATTTTGGGCCCTAGGTAATAGGTCTATTTTTCTATGATGATTTTTGAAAGATGATATTTTGGCTTGTGTTGAAACTTGAGATTAGTTATAGAGTTATCTTGAAGGATTTTGGTTTCTTTCACAGGATTTTTTGAAGATTATATTTTTGCATGATGAAATATTTGAGTTTCCTTAATTCTTCTTTTGCCTTAAGATCCTTTTTAATGTAAATGGCAAGGCCACACTGTGACACACCCCTTGTTTGTTTTGTCATGTGGAAATTTCCCAAACTGTGGGCCCTCCCCCTGTCTTCTCGGTACCGATTAAAGGACCAAGCAATGAGTAGGGGTGTAGCAAGGCCATTGCAATGGAGTTGTTGAATTTGGAGTATTTATAGTAATAAAATAAAATAAATTTTTAAAGTGAAATTGGGGTTCACTCTTGGTACCATTGGAAAGCCCTAAATTAGTACAAGTGTGCCAAGGTAATTCCATTATTTTCAAATCTATGGTGAGATAGATATTGAATTTTGAATACCTAATAATGCATCAACAACACATGTCATACTAGTACAATATGAGAGAGGCTGGTTCATCCAGACCCACTGGAGACTCACCCACTGAAAGACTCTCCAAATTTGATGGGCTTTAGCAAAATTCCTGCTTCAGGGACATGCCAAATATCCGTGTCTACATTTTGTGCAATCCTACTCTAGAGACGCCAAACTAAAACTTGCAAATTTTAAATGTTTTATATCACTCTATATTGTTCAGTGTAAGCTCCATCAGGGTTTTTTCTTTCAATTTTATGACATCAAGAAATTGGCAAATTTTCCCAAAACATTAGCAAAATTAGTCGAATTTACACTTGGATTTTTTTTCTCCCCCCCCAAAAGTTCCCCCACTCTTTTTTTTTTGGTTGAAAAGGAGACAAATCTAGTGAGAAAAAATCACTGAGCTCAATCCTTCAGGCAATTGTCAGGATTTTCATGTTATTTTAACAGTCTTTTTAACACAAAGAACGGGAAGATAGGCATCTTTACAGATATCAGAGACATGATCCTCTCCAGAAAGACACTCAAGTGAGATGAAATGTAAAACTGAGCTTATTGTCATTCCTCCACTTAAAGAATGAAAGAAAGAAAATTGAATCAATACTATTACCGCCGATAGGCAATTGGGTCTCTTCCAACAAACTCGTGGCTAGTGAAATCTTAAAACTGGCCATGTAGCATCCCCAGTATTCAGGTTTGTGTCATGGAACTGGCACCCAATAGGTGCCAGGTTTCAGGGCAGATTTGTCGTATTTACCGATATAATGACTATTCAAAGCTCGAATTTCATCCATAGTAGGTATAGAATACAGACCATTATATTGCACCTGATGGAGCTGATCTAATACTACCCACCTACTCCCCCCCTCCCGCCCTGCTCTCCCCAGCCATTGCTGACACTGCACAGGAATTTTGGTCGAACTGTAAAGAAAATTTCCACCCAAAATATGAACTTAAGTTTAAAACGTGCGTCCAAAGTCAAGGCAAAGTCAAGGCATACGGGGCCTTGAGGGAGACGTAACCAGCAAATATCACCAAGAAAATAGAACATGAAAAGAGTGAAACAGCTGTTAAAATTTTAAAAGTTCATATACTGTTGTCATCCTGTCACATATCTATTGTTAGCTTTTCATCTTTTTCCATGTACGCAGGAGATGGATCTGGTTTGCTCGGTGCACATTAGTTTTCCCAATGAAAGTAAAATATATAATCCAACTCATTAGATTGTTTGATTTCTTGGCATAACAATGAAAGGTTGGACCTTGAAATCCAGTGAGGCACATACAGAATCTAATGCATTTTTTCTACAAGGAAAGTGTGTGCCTTTGGTACTTCAATTTCCAAATCCCAATCAAACATATGATCTCAAGTTTAGTCCACATCCATGCACTTAAGGGAGGTTGGATAGGCATTTAGGTACAAAACCTATGAAGCAAAGAATGATGTGAAGTTTGTCAAAGGATTGTGACTAAGTCTCTTCACCCATTACTATTTCCCTTTAGAGGTGGATGCTTTCTAAGCATAATGAAGGCGGTCATGTGGTCCTTCGAATTTTCCCATCCCTCCTTCATCAAATCATTATTGAATTACTAAATTTCATCACTTAATACGTAATCAATGTTAATCTCTAGATAATTACATAAATAACAAACTATTCACACCAAGTTACACTTGCATATCTCAAAAAAAGAAGTCTTTTGATCGTTGCAACTTGGGATCAACTTTGTTTTTTATTAACAAGGGAAGATATTATTTGAACATCATTCTCCCTCATAATGATAGAAATTTTTTGTACGATAAGCAACCGTTGTTGATTTACTGTCCTCAGACAAATATAGGCTGATGTACTTTCACTTTGATCATCGGAACCAAATTGATTGGATCTGATTCTCGAGGAGAAACGACTAGGTCCATGCATGTGGTTCACATTTCACACAACTTTTGGGTTCGGCAAGTTGGGGGCATAGCTGCTTTTGTATTGGGTCGTATTACTGGCCTCTGCAAGTAGTTGGCAAGTTGTTGTGGGGTCAGTCCATACACAGACCCATTAATGCACGCACAGCTTAAAATCTGGGTGCATCCCCACAACTAATTAACCTTAATCCCACATACCGCTACCAGGCGATCTTGGATTCGACATTTAACCCAAAATATGTTACAAATATGTACTTTCCTAGAAGAAAGTGGTATGGAAATAAATGTGTCCAAGGTATCCAAGAAAGAACCTTGGAGAGGGAGTTGTACTTCCTTAGAATGGCAAAGTTAACACTTTTGAAAGGAGATGCTAAATGAAAATTTATCTCTCCCATCGTCTTGAAAGCTCCTCATGCGACACCACATCCAAAAACAATTTCAAAGACTCATTCAATGCCACTTGAAAGGGTACAGTGAGCGTGGTTGGGCTTTTTATTAAGTAAACTTTGCAACAACAAATAAGCACCTCTTTATCAACTTTGACAAATTTATGTCTATCATGGCTAGTTTGAAAAACTAATGGCTTTTACAAATATCTATGAACAACATTCTTCCTACACAACGAAATTCATAATTTTAGCTTATTCCATTATACCGAACTTAGATATTGTAAAACTCTAGTCTTAAGCTAATTCAACTACACCTAATCAGTGAATTTTTACAAACAATTTTCGAGGGTTTTGGGGGCAAAAAAGCTAGAATTTTTTTTTGAATAAATCTATTTTTCTAGTGTAAATTCAACAAATTCTGCTCATTTTGGATGAGTATAAAACACCTAGTAACTACATACTGGTGATTTTAGCTCCTAAAAACCAAATTTGTCTTGAATTATTCTGGAGTGTCTAAAGTGGCGGTAAGAGGAAAAAGTGGTTGAGAAGTAAGTAAAAAAGTAAAAACAGCGACCCACAAGATAGCGTGTTGTATCGGACCATTTGTTTTTTTTTGGAACGCTCGGCGCAACAGATTTGATTCACGCGCTCTCTCGCTCATACGCTCGCTTGCTCCTCGTCGGAGGATCCCTTGCACCTTCGCTCCTCTCTTCCTCCAACTCTCTCATCGGCCCTGTCGTCATCATCACCGATTCACAAGCAAGCAAGCAGGGCTATATATCATCAAGCAGGGCTGCATATCATCATCACCACCACCACCACCACCACCAGCATCAGCAAAGTTATTGATCGTGTACTAGAGAAACACAAGCAGCATCTCCCTCTTGAGGTTCTGATCATCAGCCTATAAAACCCCAAGTTTGAGAAAGTATGTGCACAGAGCCAAGCTTGAAATTAGCCGTGAAATTCTAAGCAGTCAGATAAACGTCCTCGTCGAATATAACCTGATAGTTTGTTTATGTTTGAAGTAGAGCTAAACTTTTGTGCAAGTGTGTTTTGTATGTGTTTGTATATGTCGACCTTGCAGCTTGTTACAAGCCTTTGATCTTGAAGGAGGAGATTCATGTGCCCCAGCTGCATATTGATGATCTTCAACTGTTAGAATATTTGAGGAGATTTTGTCAAACTAGAGAGTGGGTTCTTGAAAGCTAGAAGCTGCTACTACTGTCGTGCTAGTGTCGTGTGTGATTTTCTGAGTAAGGGTTGATCGATCTTGTAAGGGTTTCAATATTTTCTTTTTTTTTTCCTTGAGAAATTATTAGGAGCGGCCGGGTGCGAAGTGGTTGAAAGCGGTAGAGGGTTTTCTTGCAGAGAAGTACTGGATTGTGGTGGTTGTGTAAGTAGCAGATGTCTAGCAATACTACTTTGAACGGCCAACAAGAAGTAGATAGCAAAATTGTAAGTACTGACAGTGGGGTGGTCGTTAGTAGTGATCATATTCAGATGCAGCAAGCCAGTACAGCAGAGTTGAATGCTCTTCTGGAGATTGAGAATGATCCTTCTCTGAGATTGCAGCTGAAAAACTGGGAGGAGCAAGCTGCGTCTATTGCCAAGAAGATAGAGCGCAAGGAGACGCGTACGTTCGTGGTGAAGAACGAACTTTACCAGCTCGCGGGCTTTTACATTGTGTTCCAGGGAGTGGTGTTGACGGCAGTAGCACAAGCCAGCGAGTTGACTTGCAGTCAGTGGTGGAGTCCCTTCACTCTTTCTCTCATTGCTTCCATTGTCACCATCGTCGGCGTCTACCAGAAGTTGGACGCTTTCCGAGACGTGAAAGACAACTTGAAAGAAGAAAAGTACTCCTTTCAGGTACTTCCTTCGATCCATTGAACTCTCTTTTCTGTTATGATGGCAGCTCATGTCTTGTTGATGATCTAGGGATGGAGGATCATACCCGAGCATCGAAACTTTTTGTCAGACCTGTTGTCAAAAGAGTTTCTTGATGCTCCTTTTTTTGTTTTTCCCACTCTCCATGTATTTCCGGCAAGTACTTCAGGAGGAAGTTTTTCAACTACTTACACTCATGTTAATGTTGGTAACATGTGTGATTGTGTCTGTTTTTTCTTTGCTGTATTAGGTGCTTACCAGAAACATCCAACTCCTCAAGCAGAAGGGAAAGAAATTTGATTTTGCCACCGACTATAAACCTGGGGTTCGCAGGGCATCATTGAGACAGCCATTTACATTCAAGAGCACACTTTGGAAACTGTGTTCTGTGGTCTTCAGCTCCAATTTTGTTCTTTTCTTGTCCCTGCTTGCATTTTCGGTAGTCATCCTCATCTCCTGCAACAAAATCTTGTGCAAGGTAAGGTTGATGGGGTTTTCAATTCCAAGCTGCATGAGTACTTTATCTCCAAATGCAGACACAAAACTTCCTTTTGATCTTTTGCACTTTGCAATGTCCAGGATTTGCTGAAGAGATTACATATTGTAATCCCTTGTTACATCTAACAGCAAACATGCTCTGAAGACTTGCAAGATGCACCTTCGAATGCCTCATGGGAAGAAGTGTTTTCACACTGACCAAATTACTGAATTCTCTGTGTTGCAGGGCTAGGTGGAATGGGAAGGAGCTAATTAGGGATCAGGGAGCAAAAAGGAAAGGGCAGGTTTGTGAAGCATGGGGAAGGTGCAGGTGGAACTTGTTAACGGAACAGGGGAGAATCTTACAATCAGGGAAGAAGTTACTGTTGGGCGCTACAACAAAGATGTGACCTTGCCTGGCAATGGAGGTTCTACTGTAATTGATGTTGATCCAAACAGCACATATTTCGTAATGTGGGTTATCAAGGGTACAGATGGCAGTAATGTTGTGGATTTGACTTCTGACCAACTCATTGACAATGAGAAGATCACAATACTCATAGAAAATGGCAAGTATATTACAAAAGCAGATGCGAGACCACCAACGGTTGTCAAGCTACTCAACAAAGCTACCAAGATGTTGTAAGCTTCTTCAAGCCTGTACTTTCTCTCTCCTCAACATTGAGCTGTGGGTAACTTTTCTTCCATGTAATGAATGTGTCAAATTGATGATGTTGTTGTGATCTCTAGAAGAGAAGTTGATGTTACAAGAGAAGAGTTGGAAGTTGCATTAATTTGATGTGGGTTGTTTACATTGCATGTAGAAACTACAGCGGAGAGAAGAAACCACCTCCATTGAATGACAATTCTTCAAACCACCCAGTCCCTAGTGCAAGTGGGTCAATGAGCAGCAACCATGCTGCCTCGATGACATCCATTAAGACTGAAAGTCTCCCTCCACAAGAACCTGTTGCTGAACCAGCTCCAGCTCATAAACATAAGCGCTCTGGCTTCTTTAGTTTCTTCCGCAGATGAACTTAGCTAGCCTTTTCTCTTATGTATGGTTTGTCAATGGGCAGAATCTATGGCTGAATTTCCTGCTTCTTATAAAACACACCTAAGTTTGAGTCAAAGACAAAGGATGGAGTATGTATGTATACTGTCGCTCACTGGTCCTCGGCAATGCTTGTCTTCACATGGGAGACTCCAAGGATGTATGTTTGTATAAAGGTCATGATCTTGAAACAAAGGGAGGTAGACATATAACATAAAAGACTGCAGCCATTATCTGTTCTTTTTGCATATGTGTGTGTTGTGTGTGTCAGGCTCTCTGATACAGGTGGGCATCTTCTTTGGAATGACATCAGGTCTGAGATTTAGTATGAATCATCTTACCATGGATGAAGCAGTCCCTCTATTTGTTATGCTTCTCTGAAATCTGTGCAAACCTTGTTTCTTCACCTTTGATATCAATACCACAGATTGTAGGTAATGTTCTGGTAATACCCAGTTTCTCTCTGGGTTTCTGTGAAGTCCTTATGAATGTCCCTTTCACAGGTTTGCATGTTCCTTGTCCTGTTTCAAGGCCTACAGATATCTGCTGATCTTGCTCTTGCTCTCCGGGTCTTAGTTAACAACAACAACAATTCTCTGAGATTTTCCACAACTGATGTGTATGCACCGTACTTGGTGCTTGCATCAGAAGGGAACCCTAGTGCTCACAGAAAAACTTCATCAATGAGATTTTCTCAAACCTTGCGTACAAAGTCTTTTGTCATCTTTACAGGCATTGCAGAGGACATCATCACATGATGATTCTGACTTCAAGTGTTCCAGAAAATCTGCCTTGCAGCTTTCTGGCATCTGATCTGCATAGAGGTCTGAATGATTGACCACAAGATCCTCTTCATCAGTTTCATCTCTCATTATGTGCAACTCCTGCAATCTCCATGTTCCATGCTTGATCATACAGAGAAGCTGCCCCAACTCCTGCCATTTTGCATATCTCTCTGACCACTTTTTCCTTGATGAGAACCCTAATGCAAGCCTGTCACTTTCTTTCTTAGTGCCTCTTCCATTGATTGTGTTGTGTTTTTGTAACTAATGTGAGAAATCAGAGAGAGGGATGATGATGAGGCAAATTCATTGACCTTTGATGGAGTGAATGTCATCTTTATTTACCCTCAAGCACCCTGTTGGGTATTATAAACAGAATATGAAGCAAAATGAAGCTTCTGATTGTAGGCCTTGTCAATCTTTTGGAAAAGCATGTATCAAAAGAGTAAGTATATCTCATATTGTCTCTTGCAGTAGATGTCTGAGCTTCAGGTATAGCAACCTGAGAATTGGATTCACTTTTCCTTGGATACCTCCAAACAACCTCCTGAAAGCTCAAGCAGTGCATTAGGTCATATGCAAGGATGTCAATATTTGATTTAAGTAGCAAAACACAAGCTCTCTACTGAGGTTGGAACTCAAAAAAAATTCAGATATTGTATCCATATGAACCTGAGAAAATCTTTTGGCCCTCACATTGCAGCTAACCTCTTGCAGACAGTGAAGTTCATGGTGTTTCAGGGTGGGCACTGAGGTCCAATGTGGTGTTAGGTATACTTAAATGGATTTTCACTAGTGTTTTCCAGTATTGGAGTTCCTCTTTCTTCTGTGCATTGAGGTATTGTTGGTTCAGAAAGCTTAATCACTTTATTATGAGGTTATCTCTCAATTCTATTCAGGTTGACTTTAAAGATAGGAATGGAGAACTCAATTTTTATCAAGATATTAGTGATTTCATGAAGTTTTTCCTTGTCTTGCTTCACTTATGTTCCAAGGTGTCTCCAGAACTGATCTTGAAGCTTGACGCTTTTGTGAAATTATCTACAACCACCAATGAGAGGGGATGAAGTCAGTAGGGAGTAAATAGCAGCTAGTCATTGCCATGCATGATGAAGGATGAAGGTGAGAGATGGTCTTATACATTGTAAGGGATGCTCCTAGGGCTATGAACACACTCATTCATCTCATTTTGGTTTTTGATTGTGCACGAAATGACATGATGATTACCTTCAAAGTGTTCTTGTGGAGTTTTCCATGTAATGGCAGATTTATTAGCTTAGGGTTGTAAGGTGCAATGCATATGTATAGTCCATTTATGAACTGTGCATTGGTTCTTCTTTGCTCTTGTAGGCTTTAAAGTATATATACTTGCATTCCTTTATGGTTCTATGTGCATATACATGTTAATCCACATTTAATAGTCCTTTCAATGTGATAAACAGGGAAGGAAGGCAAAAACTTGAACATTGAGGAATACATTTGTGGCCTCCTATATGCTGCAAAGTGTGCTATCAATTTAGGATCAGTGAGGTCTATTCCTTCAGAGAAAAAGCTCGTAGATTATACAGCAAGGCAATTGCAGAATTGATCCTGGCAAGCTGTTGACTTTTGAGTGATTGAAGAGTTCACCAATCCAAAGTGCAATCCCAGCAGTATTCCAACATCTTCCTCCAAAACATGGCTGGGAGCTGTGGATCTGCTTCTTCCTCCTTCTGGACCCTAATGTTTGCTGCACTTCTACACTGCCACATGCACTTGCAAGAGGTGAAAAATATTATTGCAGCCTCTGGAATTCTCTCTTGGAAGGATGCCATAAGCCTTTGAGCTCCTCCCTTTCTACATTTCCCTCTGATCCAGACTCCAATGTCCCTGCCAATCCCAACTTGTCTTGCATTTGAAGGTGGAGAGAAGACCATGCTGTAGAGTATATTATACCATATCTTAGATGATTTTCTTATGTAGATATATGCATGATTTTCCAGTATACTTATATAGGTTTCTATAATTATTTGCACACATCATACAATTGAGTATATTTCTTATGGGCAAATATAACAAGTAGTACTATAATCCTGTCTTATTGTAAGAAGGTGATTTTAATGCCACATCTTGGTTTAAATGCAATCGAGTTAGAAACTCATCAAACTAGTTTTTATAACACTTTGATCAATATTCGCTTTTGAATAAATGGAATTGCAACAAATATTGACAACATCAACCAAACTCAACATACACAATGGATTTTATGAATTTATTGCATTTTTGTATTTCCGCACCAAGAAAATTGAAAGAAGCAAAATGATGGAAGTTGAAGTTAACATGACCAAACCCATAAATCAATGGAAGGGGGGAATTAATCATCCACTCTCTTCAAGTACCTAAAGGAGTTTTGAAAATGACATTAGGTTCGTTGTAACATTAGGACTTGGGTATGATCTAATAGACTCAAGTCGCTTTAAGAAATTCAAATATTTTATGGTGGGAAATAATCAGTGATCCACATGAGGTGAGGATTTTAGGTGCATGTGATGAGCTTGAGTAACCAACATAAAAACCAAATTGTGACAGGTGAGTGATCCTAATAGCATGTCGAATGTCACTCCTTATTCGGGCATTTAAAAGTCTTTACCACATCCAACACTAGTGTTAAATACCCATTCACCCTCACTCAAAAACATCAAAGAGTGGATTGTAGAAAGTGAGAAACTATATAAATCTCACCATCTAGGCCAATCACTATGCTTGGCCAATAAAAACAACCTTTTTCTTGTAATGGCACCATTTGGAGCATTGATAACTTGCACATATATGTCAGCTGAAACAAGTTTTTCACTAATTTATTGCAAAACTCCATCCAAAATACGTTGTAGAGGGCATTTTATTGCTGCAGCTGGACATGCTCTAATCTAATAGAAGAAAATTTCATCTTCATCTAGTAGGTATGCATTTATGATTTTTATAGTAATTTATTTCCCTGTGTATTAGAAGGACATTATTGTACTTACAACTGATAATCAATAATTCTTGTCAAAATAATTAACTTTCTGAAAAAATGGGGTTTAATAACCCCATTTTGAATACTTAAAGATTTCAACAATAGAAATTAAATATGCTAAGTCTCCTAAGAGATTTCGAAATCACTTTGATAGGTCAGTGTTCAAGTCAGGCTTAATCGGAGCACCTTTTGACAACCGCACTTGCCACAAACAATGCACATTTTGACAACAACACTTGCCACAAACAATGTAACCCAACTTACATCAACCACACTCCAAAACTTGTTCTCCCAACTACGCAAGATACTTTAGCATAGCGACAACAAGAGATTAAGGGGGTTGGCAACCATAAGAGGCTTCCAACCAAAACTTACAGGGGTTCAGCAACCAGAAGAGGCTTGGCAAGCCAAGGATTATGGTTGTCACACCTAAACAAACAACCAACAGCAGAAAAGCTTATAGAGAATACTTGATAGCGTGAAGAACAATCTTCAAGTGCAAGTCCCCCTAAAGAGAGCTTCAAGGGACTAGGTCCATCTCAGATTGTTAGACATTGATCTACCCCTCCCATATTCGGATGATATTTATTCCTCCAAACTTAATCAACCAAGAGGCCTCGCCCCATTTTATGGGCACTACTCAAACCCCCTTGGCTTTCCCTTGAAAGGCCTATTCCCCTAGTCCTAGTCTTAGAGGTGTCTTTGAGTATGATTTTAGTTAAAACCCACAGCTTCCTCCAGCTTCCTGGGTTCAGGCTTGACCCTTCCTCAACTTTGTGCCATTTTGTATTCTGAAATTTGAAAAACCTTGGTGGGGTCTTTAAGCTCGGTGTTAAAGTTCACTATATACATGCCACTTGCAAGGTTCAATTCTCTGAAAATCCAACAATGTGAATCCAATTGATTTTTCCCGGCAACTTGCCCTCTTGAGAATCAATAGACGCTGAACATCAGTCCCAAGTATGGTATTTAGAAAATGATCTTCATCCCCTTGGACCACATCTTAAATGACAAATCCACAACCACTTACAAAGTGGCCATGACTTACGCCCAGTTGGTAAATGACTAATGACCACTTTGTCTATTGGATTGATGCTGGCCAACAAATATATTACATAGTATACCCATAAACTTGAAAAAACCAAACTATACAAAATGATAAAATATTTATCTAAAAGTACAAAAAAGTATTGATCTCCATGGAGCAAGGGTGATCAAGACTTTCTTTTGGTGAATACGTAACCACAACAATTGCTCCAATTACCTCATAATGGCATAGTTTGAGCCAAAGTATTGAAGCTATAGTGTCTCACATTGGTTCTCAATATAGGATGAAAAATGATGAAGAGCACAAGTTACAACACAACATTGCAATGATGATATACAGAAGGCCACAGTACAGTGTTCCATTACACAACATTGAAAATAAAAAAGTGTGATAGGCCTAGTTGAGTCAAGTTCCTCACACACAAATGCAAATAGTATCTAAAGTTACTACCTACATGATTTTTCTCAAAGCATGTAGTGGGTCACACCAATTTTCTTTCTATCCACATAGACGATGAAGAGCACAACATAAGGAAGAGCTTGCAAATTTTGCAAATGTTCACAAAATGAATTTCACTTCATAGGTATTATGGGCCATGACATTTGTTTCCTCCTCATTGTAAAGCATTGCCAGAAATTTCTTAGTGTATTCAGAGGGAACCCTTACAGAGGTAATATTCACTCCACAGAGCAGTAGGCATCTTACATTTGTAAGGAGGACCATTTCATTTTTAAGTGTTTGTCTCTACAAAACTGACAGCCGTGCTTTACCTTGAGTAAGGCCCTTGTGCCAGGGCAGAACCAGAATTTGTGTCCCACACTTATTAGCTCTTGCATTGGGCGATCCCTTTATTTTCCGGACACCCTAGCCCACGGGCCATTCCATACACTTCACAATCAATAGCCAAAAATACATCCTTGATGTTCATGTTGGTGCTTCACTTGTGGGAAAACCCTCATGCTGTTTTGCCTTTCAGTCCTTAGGGCAGTTTTGAGCACTGCCGTTCAAGGGGTGCTGCTAAAATCCAAGAACTTGCCAACACTAGTTTACACCTAAGGACCTGACTATTATTGGTTTCAATAGGCTTTTTTCCCAGGGTAGGGCTCTCCATTTTGGGTCTGTAAGCTCCTCATACCCCAAGGGGCTGTATAGGGTAAACCCCAACCTTACAACCAGAACACCCTCAGTGGGGATGATAATCCTACACCTAACTTGCCTCCGTATTGTATTGTGGAACCCACCCACCCATAACTCGGCAAGCTTGGTAGGGTGGACCTCCATTGCGTTAGGTGGTGACAGGTTCTGCTAGGGCCTGTTCCACCACAAGTAACCAGTTTTTAAATCAATGATTCAAATTTCAGGCCTGTATTGGAGTCATTGGTTCATTCAAATTAACGCTGACATAAATAAAACATGGAGCCAGCAAATATCCGAGTATCTTGGGTCTTGGGAGCTTGGACACATGATATAATATTTGTAAATATGTGGAAATTTTCATCAAAAATAAAATCAAAGATTGAAATTTTGTGAAAGAAAATGAATAGTCCTATGGAATATTCAACTTTTTGACATGAAATATTAAAATTTTAATTAATTATTCAACAAACATGTGTTGAAGCTGCCTTTGTCCTGCATGTCCTGCCTTAGAAAATGTTAGAACAGTTTGCGAATAGGACACACCAGGTATTTACATAGCAATGCTTACAATAAAACTGCAACTTTGTGTGTACCTACTTTGAAATGGAGAGTTATCGTACTAGGTAGTGTTCAAACACCAAAGCTATTGTTCTTTTTCTGTAGGGTAATGCCCAAGGGCTGGGGTGTCTCCAAAATAACGGGGCCCCCAAGGCCATAGGCTAAGGGCCCATTTTTTCAAGAATGCCCTGGCTTGAGGGCATTGCATGGTGCAAAGCCCACTTGACCAAGACCCACCGAATCCACCATGGAATCACCGAATTCCCCATGAAAAGCCAAATTGCTTCTCATGGAGAGGAAAATTATGACATTTGACTGAGATCTGACACTCATGGTTATGATCTTTCACTTTGGATGAGATATTGCATTTTCTCATCCAATCTTTTCCTATTTTCACAATAGTTCATCTCAATTTTCTAGCAGTACTGCATGCACGTCTTTTCTCATTCAAGTCTTTACACCGGGTAAAGCCTTCAAATGAGGGAATTACCAGAATTTGAGACCCCCTTGACTCACACATCGAGAACCCTTATTCAGGTAATCCCTGTGTCCTAGGGCTTTACCCTACACAAAACTCCCACCTTCCTAGCGGGAGGGAAATTTCCCATGTAAAGCCCGCTCTCTCCCTTGTAAACAAGGGGGGTGTCACACTGTGGCCGTGCAATTACATTAAAAAGTATCTTAAGGCAAAAGAAGAATTATGGAAATTCAAATATTTCACCATGTAAAAATGTAATCTTCAAAAAAATCCTCTAAAAGAAACCAAAATCCTTCAAGATATCATAATTCTATTACTAATATCAAGTTTTAACACAAGCCAAAATATTATCTTTCAAAAATCCTCATATAAAAATTGACCTACTATACCTAGGGGCCAAAATCCCTTAAGTTACTTTACTCTATAATGAATCTTAACACAATATCCTTGCCTTGGTGAGCAAGGCCAAAAATCCACCGAGGGCTTTATGAAAGTTAAAGACCCCAAAAACAACGGGTAAAGGAAATGGAGATTTAGATAAATAAACCGCTGATAACAGGAACGAGAGGAGCAGGACATTCCAGGGAGGCGTAACGATCAAGGCGCAGAAATGCGCGGGAAGGAAAGCGAGGGCTTTTGCAGGCGTTGTTGCTGCTCCGTTGCAACAGCGCGGGAACCCCAGCGCGCCATCGCCTTCGAACTCCGCCTACAAACGGCCCACTTTTTCTCTTCTTCCTTCAACCTGAAGCCACAGCTTTCCGTTCGCTTCTCTCACCTCCCGTTATAAATTCAGTTGTTTGTTTTCCGTTTTACTCTGGCAAGCCGGAAAAGAGGAACCAAGAGCGTTGGAATTGAAGCCAGGAGAAGTGCAACATGTATGTCATCAAGAGGGATGGAAGGCAGGAGGCCGTACACTTTGACAAGATCACGGCGCGGCTCAAGAAACTGAGTTATGGTTTGAATCCGGAGCATTGTGAACCGGTGCTCGTGGCTCAGAAAGTTTGCATGGGGGTTTACAAGGGTGTGACCACCAGCCAGCTCGATGAACTGGCTGCAGAGACGGCGGCGGCCATGACAGCAAACCATCCGGACTATGCGATTGTGAGCTCTCTTGTTTGCTACCCAGCCTCGCAATGCTTAGGTCTCATGCTTTTGGTTCGGTGTTTTGTCGCTGCTGGGAATGTGATGCTTACCTTATCCAGTTCTCCTGGTGTGTTGCAGCTTGCAGCCAGGATTGCTGTGTCTAATCTCCACAAAAATACCAAGAAGTCTTTCTCTGAGACGTATACCTTCTGCCCACGTGTTTAAAGCTCTTAACCGAAAATTCTTGACTACCATTTTCCATTATGCAATGTATTTTGTGGTTCTGTATGCTAGCTAGAGTATTTTGGCATTTTTACTGAGGCAGGTGGACTCGGGCTGAGTCATTCTTCCCTGTTGCTTCAGAGTCAAGGACATGTACTTCCATGTGAATGGCGAATCAAATCTGAAAGCACCATTGATTGCAGATGATGTGTACGATGTGATCATGAAGGTATGGAGTTCATGTTATTCTTCTACCATTTGAAATATGAATGACCTGAAAATTAGTTGTCAAATTCAATTGTGGCATAAAACTATCAACCAGGAAGTGCATTGTGTACTGAAGGTTTGGTCAATGTTCATTCTATAATTCTCGGTTAAGAATTTATAGATGTGATTGACAAGTCTGGATGTCATTTTGATGAGTTCCATGGATGTTTTCCTCAGGAAAAATCTGTCTAGAGGTTATCCCATGTAGAGGGTTAATGGAATTCTGAGTTTATCTCAGTTGGGCAGCCAATTTCAAGGTGTTGTCAATTTTTGTGTGATGAGGTCTTAACATCTATGGCATCTTTTTGCACAGAATGCAGCACGGTTGGATAGTGAAATAATCTATGATAGGGACTTTGACTATGATTACTTTGGCTTCAAAACCTTGGAGCGATCTTACCTTCTCAAAGTCAATGGGCGAGTTGTGGAGAGACCTCAACACATGCTGATGCGGGTTGCTGTTGGCATTCACAAATCTGATATTGAAGCTGTTCTCAAAACCTACCATACGATGTCCCAGCGCTGGTTCACCCATGCTTCACCCACTCTCTTCAATGCTGGAACTGCAAGGCCCCAGGTTAGAGACTTTCCTTTGGAATCCATTCAGAAATGACTTCAATTTGCTGGATGTGTACATGCTGCAGGAGGTGCCAAGTATCAATTACTCCCACTATGTAGGCCTCTTATGCCCTAAAGTTATGCTTGCTCGTTGCATCTTTGACTATCCTCACTCAATAGTCAAAGTGAGGATACAATTGGTCACTTACATACCTACATCTCTTGAGAGCTAGCCAATGTCATGATTGGGTCTCCCCTTCACCTCTGGAACTGCAATAGAAACTTAGGACACAAAGGTTTGTATAGTTGTTTGCCTGAAATTTTGTGTGTATTATTATACAATTATATAAATCCATTGCGGGAAGCTGGTGGGACATTATGGCAGCTGTCACTACTATTCATGATGAAGGTGATGGTCTGGCACTTTGTGTGAGACACTTGAAAGGACATGACCACAGTCATTTTTGTTGCGTTGGTTTGGGTTTGCCACAACTGACAGAATGAGTAAAGTGTTGTTGTGCCTTTGTTTTGGGTACTGGATCCCATCTAAACACACTTCTGCCTGCCATCTGCAGCTCAGCAGCTGTTTTCTGGTCTGCATGAAAGAGGACAGCATTGAGGGCATCTATGATACACTGAAAGAATGTGCCGTAATCAGCAAGTCTGCGGGGGGCATTGGGTTGTCAGTGCATAACATCCGTGCTACAAGCAGCTACATCCGAGGAACTAATGGCACATCTAATGGCATCATTCCAATGCTACGAGTCTTCAATGACACAGCCCGCTATGTTGATCAAGGTGGTGGCAAGAGGAAGGGTAAGATTGATGACTTTTGCATTCATTATCATTGAATATTACTATGCGGTGCCCTTGTTTTTCTGATCTCAAGCCTGTAGTCATTCTTGAACACTTTTTATTGCCATGTGACTGAATGGTGATACTTGTAACAAGTGCAGGTGCATTTGCAGTGTACTTGGAGCCATGGCATGCTGATGTATTTGATTGGCTGGAGCTGAGAAAGAATCATGGCAAGGTACCAAGATCATGTATTACACTCTCTCTAATGTTTTCTTTCTGTGCTCTTTTGTGTTCAAGCTTTTGTTTTTTGGTTTCTGAGTTTGTTGCATGTTTTGCAGGAGGAGAGTAGAGCTCGTGACTTATTCTATGGCCTTTGGGTTCCTGACCTCTTTATGAAACGTGTTCAAGAGAATGGCACCTGGTCGCTTTTCTGTCCCAATGAAGCTCCAGGTTTGGCAGACCTGTGGGGTGATGAATTTGAGAGTCTATTTGTCAAGTATGAGAAAGAGGTGCAATCTCTCTCTGAGCCAGACTGATGTTTCTTGTCAGGACATATCGAATTTCTTGGATTTGAATGCTCCTATTCAGAGATATCTGACCCTTTTACATTGTCCACAGGGTAAGGCCAAGAAGGTGGTTCAAGCTCAAAAGTTGTGGTTTGCAATACTAGAGGCTCAAATTGAAACTGGCAATCCCTACATGCTCTTCAAGGTCTGCATTATGATTTCTGAATTGCTGGAATACTATGCCCAGTTGGTTGTATGCAATGACAACAGTCAGGTGAAACATGAACTGAAAACTGTGTTACAAGGAATCACAACCTCGTTTGATTTTGCTAATTGTATTCTTCAATTCCAGGATGCATGCAACAGGAAAAGCAACCAACAAAATCTTGGTACTATCAAGTCATCTAATCTGTGCACCGAGATTGTGGAATTTACAAGCCCAAATGAAACAGCTGTATGCAACCTTGCTTCCCTTGCTCTCCCCCGTTTCGTCCGGGAGAAGGTGAGGCCTTATGAGTAATTGCTCTGCTGATTGCTTGTTGCAGATAGTAAAATGTTTAATGTTTGTTTCACACTGTGGCAACTGCTTGCAATCCAGATTACTCCAAAAATTAATTGATTTTATTCAAGATGCTAAATTCAGAAATCTCAGTGTCTAGTTTTGGTTGGTGTGTCACTCAGGGAGTTCCTTTGGAATCTCATCCAACCAAACTCATGGGCAGCAAAGGTTTCAAAAATCGCTTCTTTGACTTTGAAAAGCTTGGTGAGGTATGTACTGTCAATCAGGGGTTGTAGTCTCGGAGTTTTTCATATACTTTCTAAATGAAGTAAGAGGAAGGACCCATCAGACCAATGGACATGAATAGGAAAATCTTTCCATCCAGAAATTTTCAACTTGCTCATGCTGATGGCTTTTAATGACTTGTGCAGATCACTGAGTTGGTGACACGGAACCTGAACCGAATTATTGATGTTAACTATTATCCAGTAGAGACTGCCAAGCGCTCAAATCTTCGCCACAGGCCCATTGGAATTGGTGTGCAGGGTCTAGCAGATGCTTTTATCTTGCTTGGAATGCCTTTTGACTCCACTGAGGTACTTGTTAATTGTGTCAGAATGTGCTAGAGAGAAAGAAACCCCTCCAGTAACTGGTAAACTGATTTCTAAGGTGAGCATTTATGTATGTACAGACAGTGGATAGAGTTCATTACAAAAGACAGTTCTGAAAGTTTTGCTGCTTATTTGCAGGCCCAGAAACTTAACAAAGAGATCTTTGAGACAATCTACTATCATGCTCTCAGAACGTCAGCTGACTTGGCAGCAGAAGAGGGTATTTATGAGAGCTATGCTGGGTGCCCAATTAGCAAGGTATTTACAGCTCCCTATTTCCAATTTTTAGTAGTTTGTTTGCTGTGGAGGCAATCTACTTGAGAAAGCATTTCCTTCATTTCATATTCTTATAAAGATTGCTCACTAGTTTTTCACTATTTCTATCTGTCTGCAGGGTGTTTTACAGCCAGACATGTGGGATGTTGAGCCTTCTGATCGGTGGGACTGGTCTGCCTTGAGAGAAAAGATTAGAAAGAATGGTGTGCGAAACTCCCTTCTTGTGGCACCTATGCCAACTGCATCAACCAGCCAGATTCTTGGCAACAATGAGTGCTTTGAGCCTTACACTTCCAACATTTACAGTAGGCGGGTGTTGAGGTAAAAAGCATCCCTGGTTGTCTTTTCCAATCAGGTCTGCTTTGTAAAGTTTCAAGTGTTTTAAGAGTTCTGACGTTCGATTCATACTCCAGCTTCCATAAAATATCATGTTAACTCCTTTATTCTTGTGATGCCAGTGGTGAATTTGTGGTGGTGAACAAGCATTTGCTGAGTGATCTGACAAATATGGGCTTATGGACTTCGGAGCTGAAAAATCAAGTCATATATCACAATGGCTCCATTCAACAGATTAAAGGGATCCCTGCAGAGCTCAAGAGCATTTACAGGTTAAACTTTTTGAAGGGGATTTGCTGGCAACAGGGTTTTGTTCCATCAGAATGTGAGTGACCATGTTAAATCTGATCGACATCATATTGCTTGTCAGTAATTTGCATCCTTGGTTATTCAACAGGACTGTCTGGGAAATCAAGCAAAGGTCCCTTGTTGACATGGCTGCTGATCGAGGAGCATACATTGACCAGAGCCAGAGTCTAAACATCCACATGGATCAACCCAACTTCGGCAAACTCACATCGCTTCATTTCTACACATGGTCAAAGGTATGGATTATGGACCTAGTACTTGCAGAGGTAGACATTTTGGTTTGATTGCTTTGTCAGATTGGACAAGTGTGAGCTGGAAATATCTAAGCATCAATTGACTGTACCCAACAGGGGCTGAAAACTGGCATGTACTACTTGCGATCACGAGCAGCTGCAGATGCAATCCAGTTCACTGTGGACTCTAGTGGGATGAAGGTGATGCTCTCTGTTGCCCTCATATTACTTAATGTAGTATATGTAGTTTTATTGACAACAAGAGTGTGCCAAGAGGTCTATTATGCACACTTGTCCTTCAACAGACAAACTTTAGGATCTTCTTAGGATAAACGTCTGAATTTAATTTGTGCTATTTTGCAGAAGAAAGCAGTTGCAACAGAGACAACAGATCAGGAGATAAAAATGGCACAGATGATTTGTTCCCTTGAAAACAAGGAAGAGTGTATGTCATGTGGTAGTTAAACAAGGGCTGCTGTGAGATGCTTAGTTTTTAGACAAAATCAATCCAAAATAACCATGTGGGGGATGTTTGGAAGAAAAAATTGTAAAATGCCCTGCTGTTATCTTCAACAGCAAGGACCACTGCAAACCTTGAACATACATAGATGTCCAAGGCTAATCATTGTAGGAAATTTCAAATTTAGAGTTCAATTTCCCCCCCACTCTCTTTGTATCCAACACAGAAGACTGCCATTCTACATTGGTAGGCACAGCAGCTGTAGTAGTGAAAGAAACATGTGACTTTTTGATTGATACTTTGTTATGGAGTGAAGGGTGAAAGATTGAATTTGATAATCATTTTCAATAATATGCTCTTCTAAACACAGTTGCCAATCCTTGCACATTACTTGTAGTATTAATTATGCAAATGGAGGGAAGTTCCTGCAGAATTTAATTTGGTGTGAAGAGTCAAGACTGAAGAAATGAAGTCTGCTTTGCATCATCTACATTTCTTCACTTTACATTTCCACTGAAGCACCTTTACATTGTTTGCTTGGAAGAAACTAGTCTCAAATATTTGAGAATAAGCAATCTATTGCATATTCAATTTTGGGATCAATGAAACAGTAGTCCTTATAGATGTGATGAAAGCAACGATATGTTTTAGACAAATTGAAATTCTTGAAAAACCAAAGTAGCAAACAGAAAGGTCTTTGGTTATACATATGGTTTGTAACAGTGTCGCCATGAGAAGTTATCTATAAACGCGATTGCTCTTGTCACTTGGTTGTGACCTTACCACTAATGTTATCTTAATGTTACAATAAGGCCACGTAGATTGAATGGGAATGGTTGCCACTGTGAAAAATACTTGACTTTATTTGGCAAACATTTCAGTTGGCCACACCAAAGGTTTTAGAGTCACCTACCACCGAACCGTCATTGCCACAAAACATCACTGTAACAACTCTTAGGTACCTAATTTGGAATTCTTGCTCATAGAAACAAAATTCTTGAAATCTGGAATTCTTGATAGAAGTCAACACTCATACAATCTTGATTTGACAAATTTGCAAAAGAGGATAAAAAAAATTCCTGCAATTTCTATTTCTTCTTCACATACAAGACTCTTGCAATACTTGGAAATCTTGATTATAAAGATTTCTTGCTCTGTAGCCACTTCTGCAAGAGGGAAACAGGAAGAGATTCAAAAGAGGGGTACACACAAGAGGAGAGAGGGGGAATGAGTGAAGAGAGAGAATGGCAAACCTTAATACTGAGTTATTCCTTTGTTTTTGGAGGCCTTCTGTAACACCAAAGAAAAACTGTTAAATCCATCTTTTTTGAAGATTAATTTAACACTAGGTGTTAGCAAAAATTAGGTGTTAACACCAATGCCACATCACTTGCCACATCACATGCCAAATAGGATGTAATGTTAGTTACCAACGCATATGTGAACTCATCATTTTTTTTACCACTCTAAACACTGGGTTACCACCACCACTACCATCAGGTATGGCATGGCCTCAATTTACACATGCTTATACAGTTATAAATAACTGTAGGTTCTTGACATACAAATCATATACCCACCCAACACTGGTGGCTGCTCTTGCCATATCCTGGAAGTTGAGTAATGTTTTGAACTCATTAACTGAAAATGGATTGAATATCAAAATATAGTTCAAACTGGTACCAAATTAGACTGAAAATCAAAGCATGATTCTAACCAGAACAAAAGGCTTTGCATGACTACAAGTGAACTGGTTCCTTCGTTTTCACTCTCTATTGACATATGTAATTTGTGGTCTTAGGAGTGGGACTCAGAAGGATGCTAGTGACAAACAGGTGAGAAATTCAAATCCAGAATTATGTCTCACAACAAGGGGTACCTGATTGTGTGCAGACACCCTCCACACATACTAGATGTACAGCCACCAAAAGTCAAAGATGCTCACCAGCAAATGATTTCCACAATATTTACCAATGCAATGCTCAAATTCACAAATCTGGAATGCCTGGAGACCAAACAGGGATGCAAATGTCCCAAACCAGTTGCAGGAATCCTTTCCCTCCCTTCTTTTGAAGTTCAGGAGGAAGTAGGGTTCGTTTCAGAATTTCCACCATTAGTTTCTCAACCCTACAACCCAGCCACACCCCAATGTGAGATGTCTGCTGTTAGTTCTAAAGAAATCAGAAAGGAAAGAGGAAGGCGTGGACGCTTCCAGCAGTGTTTGCCACAAAAGCAAAGACTGATGACCACAGATTCTATGTCAAGTCTGTGCCTTGAAAGTGAGATTGTCACATAAACAGTACTGATATCTGTGGAAATAGCAGGCACACATTTGGAACATGATTTCCACCTTCACCACAAGAACACAACCCTATCATGAGAAGAGGCTCTTCTCCACAGCTACTAGGGCACAATCATGTTCATTAGCATTGTCGAAACATTAAGTGAGATGTAAATTCCTCCAACAAACTGAAATTTCAGCCATGTTAAAATAACGAGCAATTTAGTCTTGCATCATCAACGGGCAAGAGAGTTATGCAAGCCACTGGTTTCATCAATCTTCTGTGATTCTGACACTGTGAACGTATTGAAGAAGATCTCCAGGAAATGTTCCTGTAGAATCCCTTTTTCAGCTTGCCAAGAAACAGGAATTGGTGGAAAAAACCAAAAGAACTTCATTGGGCACTTCCTTTTTTTCATGGTATAGAGACCTCATTAATGTCTTTGCGAGAATAGTACTACTATCAAGTGAGAAAAAGCAGCTTGATTCTACGAGGAATTTAGCTCTTTGCAATTCGAGACCATACTCAATCGAGATGTTAGTATGGACAGAGAGAAAAGACATGGGGGATTAGGCAAGGAAACCAACACCTAAAGTGTCCGAGGGTACGATAAGAGAGAGATGAAGACAAAAACAGCTTGCTACATCATGACGCCCCCAGAGCAACTTCGAAATTAACCCATTTGCTTTGTGGCCAGAGTCACAGGTCGCGCGCATTGGAGCAGCTTTCATCGCTTCCTCTCTCGATCTCCCTGCTTTAGTCTTTGCAATTGGGTTATCGAGCAATGCAGCTTCAATTGGAAACTTCTGCAAATATTTCTCGAAGAACCCAAAATTGTTGGTTCCAGTTTTAGTCGGAGTTCATACAAAATCTTCAGCTGGATGTGTTCAAATAACTTGAAACGCTTCATCCTGGCAGAATCATTGAGCTTGCCTTCATTTGTTCTTTCTCTAGCGCATATTCTGCTTGGCCTCACTGTTTACGTTTGTTGACCTTAGGGTGCAAAAGAAGAGAATAATACCACAATTCCGCTAAACTTCACACTCAGAAAAACAAACTTTTGAACAACCCGTGAAACAACACGGAAGACGCCTTTGCACGACGTAAAGCGCGACATAGGAGAAAACTGAAATTTCTCAGAGGAAGGATTTGGGACCCACAGAAGCACACGGCCCTTGTCCCGGTTCTTTCACGCAACTCCTTGACGCATTTCCTTTTTGTCTCAAACACTTCAAGCATTATAGACAGGTCTATTTTCTCGGATTCTACCTTTTAGTCGGTATGTTGTGTGGTCGGATTTACTCCTCTCTTGCTACCCGACATTTTCTTCGTCTCATTCTCACTTGCTTTCCATCTCCGTCGCTTTTATTTCTTTCTTTCTAATGGTTTCAGTTACGATTCATGTGGCCATTTTGTTCAATCTGTCTTTCGTGGTCTCTTACGTGTCTACCATCAAGGTCAAGCAACTCTGAGGGGCCAGCAGCGCCATCTCTCCTACCTTTGATTCAGTCTTCCTCTCCTCATGAGCGTTTGTTTTAGCAAGATTCGAAGGCGTGGGTGTGGAGAGAGGAGACGTCTCTCATCTTTCAATATTTCTACAGTGCACATGTCTACATCCCTGAACTCGGTCGAGGGGCCAAAATCAAGAGGTGATGGAAAACACTTGTAATCGCAGCAAGTTCGAGGAACCGACTAGTATAAGGCTAGCAGGGCACACGCTTCAAATCACCAATTACTCAGGAGTTGAAGACTGAAGTAATTACTCCAAGGCAACTTACATGTGAACTAATAAGTCCATACATGTGGAGGATTTTGTAAACATCTTTCAAAATTGTGCTTTTGGATTAAAAGAATTGAAACTCAGGAAGGCTTTTAAAAATAAGGTAATATTTTAACCAAAACTAAAAAAATTCATAAGATTTCTTCCAAAGGACTGTCTTTTTAAATTTTGTCTGACTTAGGACAAGACCTATTAAGTCCTTTTAAAACATTCCCAAATAAAATCCCTTCAAAAGAAGTTCACATATGAACATGTTGTTACTTTGATAATCCATGTGTTACAACTTCAAAAGTTCGCCCACTTAATTTAAGGATTTTTTTGTAGAGTATGATTACATATTTGTCTTCACATTCAAATTGATAAACTAAAACTAGATTTCATTAGTCAAAATATTGAGTTTGATACACCTTAAAATGGTTATGAACAACATGCCCTTGTAAATTGATCTGCTCATTCATGCATTCACCCGATAATCTTCATTTTGCCAATGGGACTTGGTTTTAGATCAAAAACTTGATTATGAGAACATACATATAATTATTTTTTCACAAAAATACACCCACTTTCAATAATGAACTTTTGAATCAAAATACATGGAATGGTAGCTTGATTATAATGGTAGAATATTGAAAGGTTCATATTGGATTCCATTCCAAATTATCTATAATGACTCAATATGTGGTGTAACATAAAATAATAAACTTTTATGTGAAATCTTTCCTTTTCAAAATCATAACCAAATTCTAACTAGGGATTTTTGAATAGACATAATTTCATAAGCTTTTAGAGTTATTTTTCTTTGATTTTTTTTTTTAATCACAAATGTATAATTTGGAATCTTTACTTGGGTTCCTATTGATATAGACTTTATTACTTTTACTACATAGAGTTTTTTAACATTTAATTGCATCACAAACTTACCAAGCTTCATAGGTTTATACAAATTTCGTGTGAAATTTGATTTTCATAAGTTCATATAAAAATCACATGAATTCCATGCTATGGTTCATATAAATGATATTTGTATGTATTTAATATTTTAAATATTCAAACATATTAAACTTTTTTTTTGGAATGACATATGTCAATGTGAATGTTTAATATACAAAAATTGTATAGATTTAGTTAAAATATAAATAATACATATTTCATATCACAAGAAGAAATCTTGGGTTTTTCCACTACCACCCATTGCAACTACTTGTCCAATTTTACACTATCCATTACAACAAAAGGTGTCCCTATATGTCAAGTGATTTCACTAGAATTTGAGCGAATTCATTTGTCTTAATAAACAAGGACTAATTGAAAAATAATGAATTCATTAGTGTAGTGAACGGGGACTAGTGAATTGCATGCACATTTTGTAATAATGATTTAACTTATTATCATTATGCAAAAATAGCAAATGAAATTGTTTAATAGGTATTTGTTCATAATTTCCATAGTGAAAACAATGACTACCTTGTTCACTAGCATTGGATTTTTTCCCTCATGTTGAATTTTATAATAATGGAAAAAAAATTGACATGGAAAATATCTCAACCATAAACTCCTTGCAAGAGTGTAATATTGTTTAATCATTCTTTTAACAATTTTTCAACTATTAACATTTTGCATAAGTTGAATCAAGGTTTGATAACAAATAGAAAATGTTACTCATAAGTTGCACCTTGCACTTACATAAGAATTCACCTTATTTTATATTTTAATAATTTTAAATTGTTGATGTGAAAATTAAGGTGGCATTTAATTTTATTTACACATTGCAGTATAATGATTTTTTTGACATCTCTTCAACTATCAACATGGTACATGAATTGAATTGTATATTTATATCATGTTGAAACCATTGTTCATAGATTGCATTTTACATTTATCATAATTTAATAAAACACATGCAATAACTTGCAAAAACCTCACATCTTTTGAACTATCAACATTTGCACATGAATTAAATCATTCATTTTGAATGTGTTATATCCATTATTATCTAATTGCATTTTACACTCACCATAATTTTTTTAAATGAATGTATAAAAGTTTGTTATATTTCACATTAATATTTGAATTAAACATTAAGTCGAAATGTTCATATATCCAAAGTCTAGGGTCCACGTAGACCTTTACATTAAAATTAATGTTTAAATTTGTACATTTACATAAATTTAATATATATATTTTTTCCCTAGTTTGTTCATCATTGGACAAATTTTTTATTACAAATGTTTATGATGCCACAATAACAAAACCTCAAAAAATAATCTTTAAATTATTTCTCCATTTTATTTCTTGATGTATGAAAAATATAAATCTTAGTTAGATTATTTTTTGTAAAAGTTGTTTGGGTATATTGTTACCATGATTTAACATTTTTTTTAAGCTTGTTTTGTTACAAGTTTTTGTCTAAGTTTTTAAAGATGAAAATTTTCAATTATTTTTTAAAAATTAACATATTAAAAATGGTGATTTCATAATAATGACATCAATGAATTATTATTATTATTTTCAATTTTGTGGTGTTGTTCAAATGATGATCATTGATAAAAAAATTTGATTATGTTTTGGCTATAAACAATATATGGAAATATTAGGTTGTTAAAATCCTTCTATATTTTTGCTACAAGTCCTAAAATCAATTATAAAATTTTAACTTACATATATATTGATGTTGGAACTATTTATGGTTTTGACATTGAAATTATTAATCATTATTCATTTTGAGTAATCTTTTTGTTCTTTCAAATTTGTGATTTCAAAATTTTAACCTAAATTCATTGAACTTGCATTATTCTCATTGGGGGTCATTAAATGTTGGAGTTCTAAGAGCATTTCCATTGGTGCTCAATATGTGACTCTAGATAATAAAATTTATTGTAGTCAAAATGTACATGTTTAGCTCAAGAAATTGGTTTTTTTGCACCAAATTTATGCAACTTATTGTGGTTGGTAAAAGGCGCAACATAATTGTGCACCTCCAAAAAAGAATGTAATAAATTAAACATGATTGTGGCTCAATATTTCTAATTCGTTAATCATAATGATTGGTCTAGGTGGTTTGTTATTAATAATTTCCACATATATGTATTTTTAATGATAGTTTTACACTTTGAAAATCACAAATTTTGCACAGAACTATTGTTTTACGATTTTCACACAAATTTTATTGAAATTTTGTGATATTGAAAGTTTGATGCAATGATATTAAATTCTATTAACATTATATAATGAACTTTGTGTGGACTTTTTTTTTCCCCCAAAAAATGAACCACTCATTAGTACATACACCCTTGATTACTTTCAAGAAAGTAATTTTTTTTCAAAAAATAATAATCAGTTTTTTTAATTAAAATTTTAATGAAATTCATTCAAAGTACAAATGTAAATATTTAATTTAATCATATGGACATACCTTGAATTACATACAATTTATTAACATAAAGATTTTTAAAAAAATTGTCAAGTACTTGGATACATTGGATCAATTACAATTTGGCCATAAAAACGGGCTATATCACAAACTTTCCAAGCTTCATAGGTTCATACAAATTTTGTGCAAAATCTTATTTTCATAGCTTGATATAAACATTACATAAATTCCATGTTATGGTTAATATGAATGATGCTTGTACATATTTGATATTTTAAATATTCAAATGGATGAGGCATTGTTTTTTTATGACATACATGAATACTCGTGTTTAATACACAAAAATTACATAGTTTTATTCAAAATTACATAATAATAATTGCATGGATTTAATTAAGATGTAAATTGTACATATTTCACATCAAAACATCATAAATTTTTTTAATGCATCATTTATATAAAAGTTATATATATCATATCATTTTTACATTTTGAACTCCATGAATTTTGCACAAATATATTGTTTTACAATTTTCACATAATTCTATTGAAATTTCATGATATTATAAGTTTGTGATGTAATGACCAAGTTGGTTGTACATTACTTAATTATAACTAAAAGGAAAGGTTTAGCCATGATGTGGTGGTTTAATCAAATCCTAAATGCCAATAAACAATTCACCACCATTATCACCAAAAGGAAAATATTTTGATAGTTGACATATGAATTTGTCATAGATTTGAGCACTTCAATGTTTCATTTCCTAAAATATTCACTTAAGGCTTCTAAGGATTATTTATTATTGAACTTGACCCTAGCCATAATAGTTAAATATGTTTTTCAAGGTTCCAGGATGGTCTTTTACAAAGGAGTTTATCCTTAATATAATAACTAGATTTGAGAACTTTATTGAAAATAATGGAAATTCAATTGAACAAATCTAGTTTGATGCTACCCTTTTAGTGACATTTTTTTTCAACACATACAATGTTAAAAAATCTTAGACAATATTAGTTATAAATTAATTAATCATTACCTTGCAAGAGCTTTAAGAGGAACCTAGAGGAATTAATATTCAACTTTATTTTTTATGTAGTCCAAGTCTTGTTCACATTTATAAATGTGCATCTTCAACTTGTGTAGAATATTCAATATCCTTGATATTGTTAAGGAATTCAAATGGCATTTACATTTCAAATTGAAGACACATACAAAGATTTTAATTTAGATTTCCATTTGAAACCTAGCCAGTTAAGCAAGGTGGGTTTAAGCAACAATCTTTGCATGTGACAAATTGTTTGCATGATTGTTTACCTTTCTTGATTTTATTAAGATGAAAATTTTTTAAAGCTCAAATTTAAAATATATGGAGATGTTGGATTTGATAAAGGTGTAACCACATTCATAATAAGATGTAAGGTTCTTAAGAGTTTGTAAAAATGAATAATAGAAATGAATGCCAAAATGAACAATAACAAGTTACAAATATTAAGAAGGAACAAAATCATGTTTTGAGAATATAACACCTCATTTTGATTTCAATGTCAATCTTACTAATTGAATGTGTGATGCCATTGATTTTGAAAGCGACACTTGTACCACAAAATGTGATCCCACAATAAGTTGCAAACAACATCTTACAATAAAAACTCCACATTGGTTCCACTTTTACATATGATATTGTTACTTGGTGAATGGCAAAGGTTTAACAAGGCAAGATGAAGACATTTGATTAATGGATAGGATTAAAACATTTGATCAATTTGATTTTGAAATTACTTTTGGAGGGAAAGGAGTTCGGATGTAGTTTTAGAATTTGATGAAGGAAAAATCTTTTTTTTTTCTAGACAAAGTTAGACTTAGAGAGTTGCTAGAAGTAAAATAAAGACATATTATGAAGTTTAAAGTTCTATTGGATTGTGAACCACATATTTTTCATGTTTTTCATTTCTACTTTCTACATTTTAAACTACAAATGTTTGATATGTTCAATTTTGAATAAAGAGAGCAATAGAAAATTGATGAAGAATAACGAATATATTATAGACTGTAGTGTTTTTTGAATGAATAACCAAACTTTGATCATTGATTTCGCTTATCTAGGATATTTCAAAATTTGGGAAATAATGGAATAGTAACTGCAATAAGAAAAATGTGTGAATATAGTTTATAGATGATTTTGAATGAGTTGAAACAATAGATTGTAAGTATTGAAAGTATTATTGAAAGTACAAATTTGTATTGTTTTTAAGTTTGCAATGAGCAATTGTAATGTAAAATTTGCACCTACCAAATACATCAACAAGATCTCCCTTGAAAACATGAAAAATTGTGTCATGTGAACAATACATGTACACATTACATGATGTGCTTCATAGCTTCATAATTTGTGTTTTTGATTATTGAACTTTGAGTTTACCAAGAGGTTAATGAATGTACATAATTTTCAACTTTAACTTAGTGCTTCAAGCTAGCTCACACCTATGACATAACCCAATATGAAAAAAACTATTGATGCATAAAGGTAGCAAATACAAGGAAAACACATTGGATGTATAGAAAGATGTCCTCAAAATAATTGCATTAATGTCTTGCGACATGCCTATATCAGCCACAAAATATATCACCATTTTTGTAAATGAAAATATAAAATAATATTCATCCACAACAATGCTACCGAGTTGATATTATGATTTGATTTTACAATTAGGCTATTAGTAATAAGAAAGAGAAAGGGAACTATTTTCATATCTAGATTAGATGAAACCTTTAATAAGTGTGTTCTAAGGAATGAAGAACTTGTTTTTTAAAAAAATATTTTAACTTTTACTACTAGTTACAATAGTTTCCTAAATTTAAAGGTGCTTCCTAAACCATAGTAAAAGTATTTGATAAAAAAATTCACCAAGACTTGATGTTACATAGACAAGGGTCTATATTGTGGCAAACAGAAGTTTGCCTATTTTGCCTATTTTGCTTGCACTAGGTCCCATTATTTCCATTTATGCTTCCCCAACACTATTGTACCAACACCTTGCTGATTATTGCCATGCCATTAGGTTATGTGACACACATACCTTGTCACATGCATTCCATTGACATGTCCATGTGATTATATGTTGTGGACTAGCTTGTCCAATGTCATGCATGTCATATGGATGTGGTCATGCATGTGATGACATGTAACATTGCATTAAATTTTCATCTAGCTTGTTTTTTGTTTTTGTGTTGTCTAGTGTTGTGTCATCCAATTGTTTAAAGCAATTTAGGTGAGCATGTACAAGAAATGAAAGTGAACATGTGTACATACAAAAGCAAGCTCGAACTGATTGTGTCAAGCTTGTTTTTGGTAGGGGTGAAGTTGGAAAATTCTTGGACATGGTCCATTTTTACATTTAGAAGAAAAAAATTGTTGAAAGTGGTTACTTTTTCACTTGGAATTGATGGGTTACAAGCGCATATTGGGACTAAAGTTCACTTTATTGCATGTTTTACTATTCTTTTGTTGTTGTGCAGTGTTGGAATTAAGCTTGGAGCACATACATGTTATATAGTTTTTGGTGGAAATGTATTTTAAGAATTAGTTATGTGACCAAAAAATGACTCTTAAAAATAGCCATGAAGATTGCATGTATGGTGGAATTAAATAAGGGAAGTAGGGATTAATTCTTTTTTGTGCTCAGCTACATCCATGAAGAATGGGATTAGGGATGTCATGAGCTAGGAATGTGGGTATTAATGTGTCAAGTTGAGCTTTCAAATTTGCACATTTGATGAGAAAGAAATTGGAGTTGATTGGGATTATAGCTTGGGTTTTCGGTAGTTATGAATTTGTGGGAAAGACCTTGAGAGTTGCTGATTTCAAATGTCAAGTTCTTGAGTAATAATGTAAGGAGAACTACACAAAAAACCTTGAACAAGAGGGTGCTTCTCTTCTCCCGAAATCCTCAAGGATTCTTGAGGAGTCATGCATAGAGCTTGGTGAGAACTTCGAGATTGCAATGTGCTTTCCTCTTATCAAGACTTTTTGTTCTTCTAACAACCTCCAGAGAGACCAAAAGGGAGAAAATTTACCATTCTTTTACAAATCAAGTACAACTTTCACAGTTCTTCCTTCCTTCAATAAACAAAGGCTTGTTCATTGACTTTACTACTAGCATAATCTTTTCATTATTCAATGGAGCAATAGTTTCAAATGTTGTGCCATAGTTTGATTTCTACAATTTTTCCAACTTAAGTTTTTTTTTTCTGTTTAAGCATATATTTAAACCAGATTCAATACTTCAACACGTTCTTCACCCCTGTAGGCACAACTCAAATGGATGATCATGAGGTCTGCCTTTGGCAAATTCATGCCTTGTGTTGGATTGCATCTATTCCACAGCTTACAAATTCTTGCAAGACATACTCGTGATTTCCAAACTGCAAGACAATAATTGTCTTGTGATTGACTCAACATCTTGGAAATTACAAATGTACTAGGGGGAATCCACAACCACCCTTGATATTGTTCATGTGACCAAAGCTGAAAATGCAACATCTCTGGTAGCATGAAATGGAAGACTTATGCAACATCTTCAGTAGCAATAAATTGAAGACTTGCTTTATATCCTATGGGAGCAGCCAATCATCTTCCCACTGTTAATTTATCAAGTTGACCTTGAATTGCAGGACACAATTCTTCAGCTTTCATTGTCAACTGCATAAGGGGATTTGAGGATATGTAACCATTGTAAACTGCCTTATACACTTCATGTTGACAACATTGCTGGCAAAAGGTAATTGATATTGCACTGGGGTTTACATATGAAGGATCCAATGCGTAGTTCCATGTGGTCATACTGAGTTGATATTCATGTAGAGTATATGCCTTGCCTTCGCATATAAAGGGTATTTCGGCAGGTACAGTAAGACAACACAGTTCAAGGAAAAAGAACTAATTTCAACTCCAATTCTCCATGGCCTGATCAGTTTGAGCAAGCAAGGACTCGTCAAGGTAGGCTGTGAGAGAAACAAAAGCTGACAGAAGGACAAACAGAAACAAACAGAAATGTGTGAATGAGTTGATAAAATTGGTCTTAAAAACCTGATCGAAGTAGCCAAGGGAATAGAAGGCGGACAAGATACTGATAAAGAAACATACAGAGTGGTGAAGAGCACGCAACAAAAAGAAGGAGAAAGTGAAATATAAAACTAGGAATATGAAGAGGGAGAGTGAAAGGAAAAGAGAGAGAGCATGTGGAAAGGCAATAAAGAGGTAAAGGTAACCATATACAGCAAGAGAGAAAAAAAGAGAGAGGGTGAAAGATAGAGACACTGTGGACGCCAATGTAACGTCAAGCTCATAAGCAAAATTGTGTTACTTCCAAAGAAAAATCCTAGAAAGCTGTCATCTGCAGTAAGAAATTATCAAACAGAAGGCACCAAACATGTTGGCTTCATTCCAGAAAAGGACTTCACTTTGCTCAACCCTCAACTAGAATTCTCACAAGACCAACAACCCAATTGAACAAAAAAGTGTTGTACAAAGGGTTACCACAAAAATATAAGGATAAGTGACATATTTAGAGAAGTATGGGTCAGGTAAAGATTGATACAGGTTTGACCAGAAAAATATTAGGCAGTGTAATAAACTTCTGAAGAGATGCTTCAGAATTTGATGGGAGAGGAACGCAAAAGGAAAGCAGAGAGACTCCTTTGACATCTCTTGGAAGGGAACAGACACATGATCCAGCCAGATCCAGATTTGAACCTACATTCACAAACCATGTGGGTTATTCATGAGTCAGCCCCTGAAACTTCAAGGAGCAAATAAGTGAAGAACCTGCTCAAAGGATTAAGCATGTGCTGCAAGCACAATGACAAATCCAAAAATCACACAAGGCCAGGTCATCTTCATGTGATGTTGCTATGAAAACTGTTATGTGCAATTTGCCGATAATCTGCAAATCCATTACTAAGAACCTCATCTGAATTCATAGTTGAGATATCTGTGGGTGGAAACATGTTAAGTTTATTATTGCCTAGGTGTCAGATTACACTTCATACCTGGATTTGACCCAAAGTAATTGTGAATCTTTGTGTTGTGTTAAATGGGAGCTCTTTCACACCAACACCAGTTGAGTTAGGAATACAGATCAGGTGCAGCATGCATCTTTGATTGGATGCCAATTGCTCATAAACTGCCAAAGAGGATTCCACATTAGCAAACATATCAAAAACATAACATGACATGTTTTTTCAACTTGTAATGGACAACCTTGGTGCTTGACTAGATACAGTTCCACTTTCACAGAAAAAATGGTGTTTGGCAATGTTAGTTTGAGCATTTCTGTGATCTATAATCCTTAAATTCCATGAGAATTCCCTGATGAAATGTACTAGAAAGGAACTTGAGCTAAACAGAGCATTTACAATGGACAAGCCAAGCTACAAGGCATATAAAAATTCCTCAAAAGAAAGCAAATTAGCATGGTTCAGGAGGTGGAGGTGTAGGTTTTGGGGATCAGTGGGTGCAATTCTACTTGGCCAACTCCTTCAAATTTGCTGACTATGTGACACAAATTATAATAACAATCATCACCATGAAGTGGGAGAAAAGATCGAAATAGTTTTCATGAGCTTTTGGTTCCACTTCAGAGGGAAATAGAAATTAGGTCTGACAACTTACTTGCAGCTCTGCATATGCAACGTTTCTGTCTCTACATGCAGAGAGAGGTTACCATGCCCGACAACACACAACAACTCAGAGACCCCAGATCGTACCAAGAGTTGCTCCTACTACTACACCTTCACAACATGGTTTTTTCCCCATATGTAGTCTTGCTGCAAACTCCACACTATCAAACTCTTGTGGTTCCTCCACAACAGAGTTATCAAAAGTCTCTTTGCTTTCTTTCTCCACAAATTAAGTCTTGCTATTTCTCCACAAAAGTCTTCTTCTGCATTTAGCTCTTTGCTGTTTTCCCCAATTCTCCACACTTTTCTCGGAAGAATTCTTTGCTTTCTCTCTCTCCGCACCAGACTTCATCATCATGTCACCTTAAAAAGTGAAGTCTTTGATGTTTTTCAGCAACAGAATGAGTTGAACCCGATCAAATTCTTGTGGACGCAAACAAGTCGCGATTCTTGTGCACACAAACAACGAAGCATTTCTTCTGCACACAAAACAAAGAAGCATTTCAGCTGAAGATGCCATCCACAGAGATAACTAGACTGGTCACTTTTAAACCGTGGTTAGAGAACATAGGGTTAACGTGCAGTTAGGAAAACACGAGAGAGAGAGGAGAGGACTGATGATGGCGATGGCGCTCTCGTCGCTTTGCATTCGTTATTGCTAACCTAGCGTTTCTCTTCTGTGCACACCTGAAGCCTGGATCGTACAGTGCGGGCGTTGGTTTTTGTCTCTACTGTAGCGAGGGCAAGGCCGTTTGGTGGCCACAAACGCGGGGCGATTTGGTGGAGAAATGGGCTGGAGAGGAGGAAGAGAAGGAGGAGGAGGAGGAGGAGGAGGAGGCTGTGGAGACGAGATAAGGACGGATAGGGTTTGAGAAGGAGGGAAGAGACAGAGTGTTTATGGGAGCTTGGATCTGGTTCTTTTGTTGTGTTACGTAGGAGAGGTGACGGAGATACTTACTAGTGCTATCATAAAGAGGTTCCATGTAGTGAGGTATTGTGTGGTGAAGACAACAATAACGGGGGTGAGAGGAGGAGTCCAATGTGTGAACCGTGTGTCGGCCATAGGTATTTCGATTGCGATTGATTCCCGAAGGCGTTTGTGAAGCAACTGCACTGCAGCATTTAGGGCATTTTGCAAGTAAATTCCAAGGAGGTGGAATTCCGGGTAGAAGTAAGGAGGAGGTCTTGGCTTTGAGCAGATTTGTTACAGCATGTGAGTCTTCGTGTCGTCGGCACTGACAGCCAAAAGCTCCAAGAAACGTTGTAAAAGTGCAACAGGTCGTCTTCGATGGAACCCCGCGTGGGCAACAAGTACAAGCTCGGAAGGAAGATTGGAAGTGGCTCCTTCGGCGAGATCTACTTAGGTGAGCTGTGGCATGTTGAACAACCTCTAGGTTGAACTGCAAGCTATATTCCTGTATTCTTGCTTGTTAATCAATACAAGAGTAGATTGCTCTTTGTTTCAACATCGCTGAAGTTTCAGTCTGTTGGAGGAAGAGGAATTTATGTCTTACTTAATGTTCTGACAGTGCTAAGATTGGAAGTGGCTCCTTTGGTGAGATCTACTTAGGTGTGCTGTGGCATGTTGAAACAACCTCTGGATTGTACTGCCAGCAGTAGTCCTTTGGAAGTGATATCTGCTCACACCTTTGAGATGTCAGCCTCTTGAGAACATGGTGAAATGTTTTAGCAGGTTTGTTATCTCATTTTGTTCGGAGAAAGGTGATTATGATGTATCATTGTGATCTCATGTTTTAATCTGACTTTCATATAGTGCTATTGAATGTGAACCTTGTGTGATTATGGTGGAGGCATTTGCTTTGCCAGCCTCTTCTGATGTGCATCTGATTGACTGTTGTCCTATTGTGTTGCACAGGAACCAACATCCAAACCAATGAGGAAGTGGGTATCAAGCTGGTACAAAAGCTCTCTTTGGACTAGTCATTTTGTATTGGTCATGAAAAATTGTGCTGGATCTGTAAACTTGATCTGTCCCTGTATCTGCCAGAAGGCTGAAATGATCTCATGGATTCCAGCACCTTTACCGTTGATGGTCTACGCAATTGTGTTGATTTTTCTTTGTTGTTGGGTTGAAACCTGTACCACAGGTAGGAAATATGTCTGGGCAAGGAAACACAAGGGGAAAAAAGACCATTACTTACTCATGCATGTTGTCAAGTCGCCCTGCAAATTTGTGTTATGCCAGCATCTGCTGATGGGTTAGAGTTGAGTGCTTAGGTGTCCACAACCGTGTTCTTTGGATAGGAAAAGTAGCAAGTTTAAGTATACAAAAGACAACTTTGAGTGTCAGGTATTGGTTTTCTGAGAGCAGTTATCAAGACTTGACAGAGAGGGCAGCTGAGAGTACTTGATAGCTGGGTCTATCTTCTACAAATCTGACTCATGGATAATATTTTTCAGGAGAGCATCAAGACAAAGCATCCCCAGTTGCTATATGAGTCAAAGCTCTACAGGATCCTTCAAGGAGGAAGTAAGGACTGTGAAATTTGCCTTCTCCATCAGGTTTCCTGACAGTATTCATCAGTTCGTCTGTGTCAGTTGAGCTAATTTGGCTTTCCTGTCTATGCAGCTGGTGTTCCAAACATCAGATGGTTTGGTGTTGAAGGGGATTACAATGTCTTGGTTCTTGACCTGCTGGGGCCAAGTCTTGAGGACCTTTTCAACTTTTGCAGCCGGAAATTCACACTGAAGACTGTTCTCATGCTTGCAGATCAGTTGGTTTGTAATCTACGAGCTTGCTGCTTTGTCATAAGTTCTGCAATTTGTTTCTTATTGGTTGTTTGTCCAGATACAGGCAAGAAGTGGACATATGGTCACTAAGTAGAGCTGATTTGTAGTTTATGTTCATTTCCTTCTGGAGGACTGTCATAGCCTTCTTGCATTGAGCAACATGAATCTAGCAATTGCAGAGTTAACTCCCCATCCACATGCCAGATCAACAGAGTGGAGTATGTGCATTCCAAGAGTTTCCTTCACAGGGATATCAAGCCTGACAACTTCCTCATGGGTCTTGGGAGGCGTTCCAATCAGGTATGTTGAACTTTCTGCTTCTGTCCTCTGGATTAGGCAAGTAACAACCCTGGAGAGCACAGCTTTTAGTTGTTGAAATTGAGGGCCTTTGCTAATAAAAATTTGTCAACTGCCCAAGGGCTGCATTGAACTTGACGGTTTGAGTCTGGTTTTGAACATCAGAAATATTGAATTTGAAGATTCCAGTCTGGTGTTGGAGATGATTTCTGCAGGTCTATGTCATTGACTTTGGTCTTGCAAAGAAATATCGTGATCCTTCAACACATCAGCATATTCCTTACAGGTAAACCCAGTTTCAACGACTGTGGTATACTTGGTATTTGTGGAGAATGTTAAGGAACATGGTTATGCCCTTAAAAGCAGCTGCAAATGAGGGCCTTTTCTCCTGATAGGGCTGTGTTCTTGATCAGTGTCATGCTCTCTATGAGAATAAGCTATGGAGGAGATGACCATGTTTCTTTCTGTCCCTTACTTGGAATGAAAAAACCTCTGTCGTGCAGGGAAAATAAGAATCTGACTGGAACTGCTCGATATGCAAGTATCAATACCCACCTTGGTATTGGTAAGTCAAGATCCTGTCTTCAGCAGACTGTGACCCATGATTGTTTTGATAATGTCTCAATTTCCTGTGTGGACATTACTGACCATTGAATGGGGTTCTTGCATGGCAGAACAAAGCAGGAGAGATGATTTGGAATCTCTTGGTTATGTGCTGATGTACTTCCTCAGGGGCAGGTGAGGTTTTTAAGTGTCTTCTGCTTCCTTCTACATTGCAGACACCCAAAGGTCTGGATTCTTTCTGACTTGGAAGGTTGGATTTGCCAGCTTACCTTGGCAGGGGCTGAAGGCAGGGACCAAGAAACAAAAGTATGAGAAGATCAGTGAAAAGAAGATGTCGACTACCATTGAGGTGGAAATAAGTTCCTTCATCACACAGTCTTGTTGTCATTGGTGTTTTGCTCCTGGTTGGTGGATCACGCAAGGCTTGTCATAGTAACCATACTGACTCCATTGACACATCTTGTTAAGTTTCTTATGAGGTCTCTGTTTAAACTCAAGTTGGTAGATGCTACATGGACATCTGGTGATTTGGAGTAGACATTCCATAGAATTATGGTTGAGACAAGCATGATTTGGCATTTTCTGAAGGTGGAAATCACTTAGTTCCAAAGGTGTGTCTGAAAAGGTTATATGTTGATTTACTCCTGCATAAGTATGGAGCACCTAGACATTGATTAAGATGCAGGCTGTGTTTCTAATGGATCAAACGGTATATTTTCTCATTACATAAGATCAGAGTGGGCAACAGGTACAACATTAGTTGTAATCCCGGTGTAATGTTTGTGTAGGGTTCTAATGACTGGACATCAAACATGTAGTGATGCTACAGGTAGTGATCAATTCATGCTTGGGAACAGACAAAAGTAGTTGCAGTGCTCATGCTTCCTCACAGTCTATTGAGGAGAGTAGTGGTTAGTCCTTGTTGATGATTCAAGGGTGTTTCTCTTGCAGGCTCTTTGTAAGGCATATCCATCTGAATTTGCATCTTACTTCCACTACTGCCGCTCCCTCCGATTTGATGACAAGCCAGACTATGCTTATTTGAAGAGGATTTTCCGGGATCTCTTCATCCGTGAGGGTAGGCACCAAACTCTTTGAGTGTTCAAGTTCCTTTTCATTGATTCTCAACTCTGATTGAAATGGCTTCATTGCACAACCTAGGGTATAGGTACTTTTGACAAAGAACTAGTTTTATTGAGGATTTTTGTAAAAATTCAGTAGAAGGTCTACAAGACCAGACTGGAGGGTGGTGGATCAGAAATACATTAAGGCACTGCTATGGTTTGGGACAGGTTTTCAGTTTGACTATGTATTTGACTGGACCATTTTGAAGTATCAACAATCACAATCTACGGGTGGCCCACAACGTGTTTCTGTAGGTCTTCTTTGAACTTTTAGATTGTTCATGCAGGAGAATGAATGAACAATGGGCATTGCTCATGCTGCCCTTTTGTCTTCTCATTATGACTCAATATTCTTTTATCTATCCTTGATTCAAATCAGATCATTTGTTCCAAATCTCTTTCATTATTTTTGGTTTCAGAGTCTCCTAACAACCCTCTGATGCAGCTATCAAACTGAAGCTTTTGTCCTGAGCTTCTTTCAGCCTGCAGCTGGAGGGACAAGCAGTGGAGCTGGGGCTGTGGTTGACCATGCTTCAGGTCTGTGCTGTGATTTATTCAATTTGGGCATGAATTATGTACATGCAACAACAAAGATCCTATTGGTTCTCAAGAGTTGTCTCATTCAGAACAGCTGAACTCAATTTGTAGATGTATTGGTGTCAAAGGTGATTTGAGATTGTCTTATGCATCCTTTCCTGTTGCCACAGATTCTAGAAGTTGGTCAATTCGCTCTCAAATGATCTGCTATGGTGCTACATGTAGGGACATGGCACTATGAATAAATCAGAATAATTTTGCAGGACCACAAAACTTTCGAGATCCCCACCGTACCACTGAGCCAGCTGATGCTGCTCGTCGAAGGCTTGCTCCAGGTGTAGTCACTTCTGGTGGTGTGAAGCCATCAGAAGCACCTAAGCTCAAGAGTCCAGGACGAGATGAAGCAACCATCAAAGACTTGGTAGGCCTCCAGATCAAACTGCTTGCTCGTGCAAGAATGGCTTTGTAATGATGTGGCAACAGTATTTGCTACAGTGGCGTCTCGCTAGTAGTAGTCTGGCTCAGATGTCTCTTTTGTTGTGCAGATTGGGATTCAACAGCAGCAAATTAGTGTTGCTTCAGAAAGGTTTCTGTCTTTGAAACTGATGGAATATATGTAGGTTGTTGTCACCACTGTCCATGCATGAGGATATCTTACGAGTGGCATCAAGGTGACAGCCAAACCAATGCAGGAAGAGTGATGTTACCTGACAGCTGACAGCTGGTGATTGGTTGGCATTTGTAGGGAATCCTAGGGAGTCCAGCAGAGCCTGAGCGGACACATACATCAACGTTTGTTCGAGGTGGAAGTTCATCAAGGAGGGCTGTTGCATCAAGCAGGGCTACAATCCCAACAGAAGTTACAGACTCAGCACGGACCTTGACCAATAAGATGACCCCAATCAGCCTGCGTCCCCCAGGGATACAGCGCAGCTCTCCTGTGACTGCAGTAGAACCAAAGCAGATGGTACCTAAACCTCATTTGTCACCTAACAGGGATTATGACGCTGTCATCCGGGGATTTGATTGCATTGCACTTGACGAATGAAGGCAATAAAGTTGTCTAGGTTGGTGTTGGAAAGCTGGCTGTGTGCCTGCTATTTCTGCAGATGTCAGTACTGATATTGTGACAATCTCACTTTTAAGGCATAGACTGGACATAGAATCTGTGGTCATCAGCCATCACTTCTGTGGCAAATACTGCCTGAAAGTTCCAGGCTTTCATCTTTCCTTTCTGATTTCCCTAGAAAAACTAATAGCAGACATCTCACATTGGGTCTGGCTGGGTTGTAGGGTCGAGAAACTAATGGTGGAAATTCTGGAAGGAACCCTACTTCCTCCCGAACTTCAAAAGAGTGAGCACATTGGAGGGAAGAGGGTTCCTGTAACTGGTTTGGGACACTTGCATTCCTGCTTGGCCTCCAGGGATTCCATATTTGTGAATTCAGACATTGCATTGGTAAATATCATGGAAATCATTTGCTGGTGAGCATGTTTGCCTTTGATGGCTGTACAGTCTAGTATCGTTGCTAGTGTGCAGGGCCTCTGCACACATAGGTTGTGTCTAGGTTTACTGTGTTGTGAGACATAAATCTGGATTTCAATGCCACACCTATTTGTGTCACTATCATCTTGTGATCACACTTTGTAGCCTGTAGTTTGCATAGCCTGGTACCACATTTGTCAAGAACTCAAATGAAGAAGTCGATCCACAGAATTCACCTTTTATCTCTAAGTATGCATTGTCAGTCTGTAAGATGTAGAGGATTTGCACAGCTGGATGTTCTGAAATCAAAGTCAAAGTGAATGTAGTCAACAGGAAGTGCAATTCCAATTTCTATCCATTCTTGGAGCTGGTAGTGTGATTTAGCTACAGCATACTGTAGGTGATCAAATTATCGTTCTCATAACCAAGCTTTTTGCTGTGGCAATTAGATTTCATTTGCATCTGAAATCTCAATCTCTGCAATTCTGTATGATGGATTATGTAGAGAGATTCAGTTTCTTTCTGGCCTTTTTAGACCTGGACTGTTCAGGAAACAGCTACTAAGCTGAATGGTGTCATAAATGTGCAGTGCAAATTGAAGGCAGATTTGATATCAACACACTTTGTGATTGTCCTTGTTGATGTCCTTTATGAGATCTCAATATCAATTGAAATCTTTTGTATAGAGGAAAGCCCGAGTTGATGGCATTCCTTCATTTGAGGCCTTGGAGCTGAGGGTGTTAGGCTGAGCCCTGGGCCAAAAATTAAGGAGTGCCCAACACAAGGGGACTTCCTCTGCATAAAGAAACCAGGGTGATTTCTTTATCTTTCTAGCATTTCTTTTTGTGTCCAAGTAATAACCTGCTTGCAGGTTGGCAGCAGCTTTTCTTTTGCTTTGTATCCATGTCAGCTTTGCTTTCAGTGCAGATTGCTGTTTTGTTTGGCTAGTAAATTCCACAATCTCTGTGTACAGATTAGATGACTGATAGTGCCGAGATTTTGTTGGATTCTTTTCCTGTTGCATGCATCCTGGAATTGATGGAATGTGATTAGCAAAATCAAACAAGGTCATCATTCCAAATAACACACTTTCAGCTCACTTTTCAGCTGACTGTTGTCATTGCATATGATGAAGTGGGCATATAGTATTCCAGCCATTCAGAAAAGACAATGCACACCTTGAAGAGCATGTAGGAATTGCCAGTCTCAATTTGAGCCTCCAATACAGAAAACCATAACTTTTGAGCTTGAACCACATTCTTGGTTGTACCCTGTGGACAAGGGAGAAGGGGTTAGATATCTCCAAGGAGCAATCAAATCCCAAAAATTAGATATGTCCTGACAAGGCATATCATTCAAGCTCTGAGAAGGAGTGCACCTCTTTCTCATACTTGACATATAGACTCTCAAATTCGTCACCCCAGAGG
>Ga0116227_10000806_pt1 | contig 65105 bp, 60 predicted proteins | sample S1TSphgellanicum_FD_89693 | JGI IMG/M metagenome (GOLD analysis project Ga0116227, IMG submission 89693) | Host-associated microbial communities from peat moss isolated from Minnesota, USA - S1T2_Fb - Sphagnum magellanicum MG | ecosystem: Host-associated > Plants > Peat moss > Unclassified...
CAATAAAATTGTGACATAAGAAGCAACAAAATGGTCAAACATAACCCTTAAAACATGGAAAGCAAACACCTTTAACAAAGAGGCCATAATGTGTATTGTTTGGAGTGGAACAATGGAATTGACCAAAAAAAAAATGGAAGGAGAGTTGATGAGTACCTCAAAAAACTTGGTGAAAAAACATCATATGAAATGAAGTGTGTTCATATAAATTATAGAAGACATCACTTTTGAGTTATCAAATGTTTTAATCCAATGCACAATTTTTTAGGGTACACCTTGTTTCTTCCTATTGCATGTTTGATTATTGTCTATTTAAAATAGGGTCTATTGGGACCTACTCCTTAAAATTCCAAAATCCATTCACCTTCATAAAGTATATCAAATTTCCATAAATAGACAATTCACCTTTGCTTTAAAATATTTATTGTGGATCCAATGACAAGGCACTTTTCCAACCGTGTTATTGTCCTTGAATTTATAGTAAATTTAATTATATGGACATAGACATGCTAATGTAATTTTTATAACAATCGAGTTCAATTGGAAAAATGACATTACATTATATGCAACCATTATCACACAAAATTGTAGATGTCACATCAATGCAATACAAATGTGCACATCATTTACTATTTAGAATGGGACCCAAAACCCAATCAAAATCTATTTTATAGCTTGTAGTCTCCATGTGTCCATCCATGAATTCAAGGTGAAAGATTCACATACATGCACACAAACTTGCACCATATAAACTTACACTTTATTTAGTTTCCAAATTGACACAAATGAAAGTCAACAATGTTCAAGGATGAACCATTGAGCTAGTCACTGCTGTTTTTTTTCTTTGAACTTATCTTACACCTACACACCCAAGATCATACATAGACCCTCCTTGTAACCCTAGGTATTAGGTCCCCACCCACTTTTTTAACACCAAAGGATTCTAATAGCATTAACAACCTTTACACCCCACAACAAAAGTCTTTCAATTACACAAATCAAGAAAAAATACAAATCACCTACTACATGATATTCACAAGTTTATAGGCCCAATATTGCTATTCAATTGTTGCAATACTTGTAACAACCATAACAACAAGTTATGCCTATGAATGGTAAATTATTCCATTTTTTAACATTTTGCATACATGTTAGAAGAGATACTACCCACAAAAGCATTTGAATCCCACTTCCATTTCAATGATTTATTCGTGAACACACCTAACCTCTTCAAGTGTGACCATGAGTTGGCAATGCATTCACCATCCCCACAAAAATACACGAGAGTTTGATCATGTATAATCCTATTGCATTTGTCAAAATAGCTTTAGTGCCTCTCTACTCTTAACCATATTTCACCTATCCCATTATATGGGGATCCAAGTCACCACAAAATAAATATAAAAATATATATTAGTAGTAGGTAGGTCATACATAACCATAGGTAGGTAGGTTGGTAGGTTTTAAGACATACATACTTATGTATTTACTTAAGACCTACCTACCTACCTACATAAGTAGGTAGAAGAATAAGACCTACTTACTTATGTAAGTAGGTAAGTAGGGAGGAAAGCATAATATTAAATGAACTAAAAAATAACCATGAAAGTTTTTATTTTGTTATTTTATGTTTTGCCTTTCAATTAAGTTTTTTTGAACTCATCCCAAAATGGTGCATGTATTTTAATGTGAAAACACAAGAGAATGTAAACTTTCTTTACATAGTTTGTAACATGGGATTCGAAAATAAAGCATATGGGTTAAATCTTTTAATTGTTCATTTACAAATTGAATTGCAATTGTGTTGCAACTATAACATTTAAATGCTCTAGGCAAGCCAAATCCAAGGGGAGGGTTCCATTAGTTCTAGTGTCTAAACAAAACTTGAAATACTTTTATTGGTCCATTTGGCCCATTAAAATTTGTCAAAAACGAAATACAATTGAAAAAGTTACGGCCCCCCAAAGTAAAGGGGGTTAAGAACTCAAATAAACAAACCACCAAATGTTACAAAAGCCAATCTTCAAATCCCCAAAACTTTTTTTATGTTAATTTATTGTTGTTAGAGTTTAAAGATGATTTGCAAAACTTTAAATGGCATTCCTATAATACTTTAAATCATATAAAATGAATAAGAAATAAGAAAGTTATGAGGTTTGAAAATAGGAGGGGTCCAAAGAAAAAAAATGTTTTGTAAGTTGGAAAATGTATTTCTTTTTTTATTTTTTCATCATTCCTTTTCCTTTGCACTTCAAAGATGATTTCTAGAGCTTGAGGTAACATTCCCATAACATTTTAAATCATTCAAAATGAAGCACATATGATGAAGATATAAATAATTGATGAATATGTATCCTCATTAAGTTATAAGTAATTGTGTTATAATCATAACATAATTGAACATTAGTACTTTGGTAGTGGTGCACTAATGGTTGTACTAATTGTATCAATGAGAATCATAATCGAAAACAAGTTGTAAATGTATCCCATAATGGGTGGTGGAAATGTAAACACATTGCATGATCGCATGTATGTACATTGTACATTAGTTGCAACATAGTTGTTATATTAATGGCACATTTATAATAGTTTTAAAATAGTTGCCACATGCAACTATAATGCAACTTTTAAAAAAATTAAACATGGTTGACTACATATGTATGTACGATGTGTATAAATTATCATATAGAAGACCCATTTTCAACTCACTTGTAACTATAATACAACTAACTGATTTTCTGACATGACAATTTATTTATTAATACATCGTATTTCTAGGGGGATAGTTGCATAGCAATTGTAATACCCAAAGGCTAGTTGCACAATCTAGTTAGATATGAGTTATTTTTTGAGTTTTAGTTACAAGGTAGTGTGGTTTTGGCATACATGATTTCTAATAGTGTGCTGTTGGATAGCTTGAAAATGCAATTAATTACATGGAAACTTCACCAAAGGACATCATCTAATTGGGTGTTTTTCAAAGTAAATAACAACCAATGAGTTAATTTGAAGCAAAGTCAACTTATCTTATGCATTTGTTTGCCACAATGAAATTACATGCCTTGAAATTTTAGTTACGCACAAGATGCTGCAAAGGCCTCATGCTTACAACAAAGTTCATGGCATATCAGCCACGATGAAACATGTGGAGCAAGAACATGCCTCTTTACTTAAGAGGTTTAAAGAAGGTCAACATGTTCATTCCCAAGTTATTTTAGATCAGGAACCAACAACTAAATGGTAGAATATAACTTAAGTTTGATCTTTGGTTGTTTTTCCTTTTCAAACCTATTCCCAAAAGATCATGGGACCCATAAGAGATTCTTGGAGAACATAATGTTGTTTGTTATCAAAGGTTTCTTTCCATTAAGGATAGTTGAGTCTATTTGGTTGCAAAGGTTGGTTCTTTGGTTGTGCTTGAGGATGAACTTCCCATCCAAAGGGTTTTCATTGATGACATTCTTCTTGCATTACCTTGACAAAATATGTGTAACCCACCTTGGTAAAATGTTTAATTACCACATGCACTTTTAACCTTTGGATGTCAAAAAGGGGCCATAACATTTTTGCCATGATTGTGAATTTTCTCTCTACCAACTACGAACCAAAGTACATCATTATTGTGGCTATTGAAGCCCATGATATGAATGGCATAGCCATGGCTATGAAATTGAAACAAATTATTGGCAAGTTTTCATTCACACAAAAGATTTTGGTGTATGTCAAGGGTGAAGGTTCCAATTTGGAAACTTGTGCTCAAGTTTTCAAATCAGTGGTGTCATGTGGTGATTTTGGCATAACACTATGAAAGGTATTTCAATATGCCATTTCAAATGAGAAGGTGGTTCACAAATTGCATTATGCATCAATTAAATTTTGCGTAAATTAACATCCAAAAGTGTATCACATGGTTGAAGAAATCTAGCAAGGGTAGGCGGGCATGGGAGAAGGCATGTGTGGATTCTAATTTGAACCTTCGCAAATTGAACACCTTTTGAAAACAAAGTATGTTTCTAGACCTTCTATGCATGATTTTACTACAATAATTATAGTTGCATTTATTGGAGTTGGGCTATTTATTACTGATGATGATGTTACTCATATTAATGTTTTTGATGCAGAGTTGGAAGAACTCATGGTTCACATGAAGCTCCAACTCTTGGAAGTTTTTCAATTTTTTTTTGTCCTTCTGGGATTAGTTTGAAAAGAAGAGGGGTCATAATATGTTGGCTCTAATGTTAGATTCAAAGTTCAAAAGGTCTATAGTCAGTGACCAATTACATAAACCATAAAAAAATAAATCTGCATTGGTTAATTGATATGATGTTGGTTTGTTGTTGCCTTTGTTGATTCAATGTTACAAGGTATTGATGTCATCTATGTCTAGTGAGGAGGTTTAGGTGTAGAACTTAGATTCCTAGTGTGAGGATTTGTTTTAGACCATGGAAACTAGTGTAGAAGCTTTGATTACACTTGTGGCATAAAAGCTTGATGCATTTCATTGTTACCATGTTGATGTGGATAATTACAAATGTGCATTGTCTTGGTGGCATAGGGAGGAGCACAAGTTTCCAGCAATGGGTTTGTTGGCTTGACAAGTTCTTGGAATTCCAACAAGCCAAATTGAGACAACGAGGATTTTCTCCATTGTTCAAGTTCTTGTTGCACTTTGGAAGTGTTGGTTGCAAACTAACCAATAAGACTAGATTATTTTTTTGAATAAAAAATTGGCCCAATGATCCAAGGATTGGATGTTGCAAGCATTATGATGTTGTAGGTGACATTGTAGGCGCATGCATGGCAAAATCAGATTTGACAAAAAAGCTTGATGTAAAGTTTGAGGGTGAGAATGAGTAGGAAGAATTCTCGAACATTTGTGATTTCCCTTTTTAAAATCCTTTTGTTTAAAATTTAAATGTTCCTCATTCCTCCCTAAACCAAGTTTTAAAAACTTGTTCATTACTTCATTTTATTTTGGTTTATGAACTTCGTGGATTCCTTGGCTATTACTTATTTTTGCATGTTTGATTTCTCATTGCTAGTTGTGAGGTTGTGATGTTTGCCTTTAATTTGTAGTTATGAAATTTTTCATTAATTGATTTTGGTTGAAGGATAAATAAAAAAGCAGAACTTGGATCCTTTTGAAAAGCCTTGTATTAAATAAACCAAAAATAAATAAATTTATTTAATATTTTTCATAATTAATCCAAGTCAATAGATTCAAATGAAACCCAAATGAAGGAACTGGCTAATTTTCTATTAAGAAATTGACATTAGAAAATCAACATTTGAATCCTCAAATCACTAGAACCTATCAAATTTGATGATCATTTTTTAAAAGTCAAAATTGGCCAATTTTTTAGAAACATGATTTTTAAAAACTAGGAACCAACTAGTTCTATGAATCAATTTTTTTCATCTACCCAAGACCACACAACACTAGTTTCAACCTCAAGAATACAAATGAACAATCTTTGCAAACTATGTTTTGAAATTTGGTTGATTGAGAACAAATGGGGGCATAATTCCTTGTGAAAAATTAGTCACATGTTCCTTGGGTGTTTCAACTTCTGACCCCAAAAAGTGACAACACCTCAAACATAGAAGTGAATAACCTTTAGTATCCCTATTTTTAAAATTAGTTTGGTTGGGAGCATAAATACAATTGGAAGTTCAACCACATGTACCTTAAGCATTCTAGGTGTTTAACATAAAACATCAATAGTATAATAATGTTTCAAACATATAAACACACATTTTGTGCAATTTGAGTGTTAGAATTCAAAACTTGGATTGATTTGAAAGTCACGTGCACTTATAATTCAAACTCATGCCTTAACCTTAGCTAAGCACCTTAGGCATGTTACTTCCTAAAACTTGTATCTTGAAATATTTCAAGCATATAGACAAAGAGAACACGGATATTTGTCAACTATTGGATTTGATTACAAAAGGTTTCAAACATGAACCTTGTGCAAAACAAAGATTTAAAGAATTGAAATTAACAAATTGAACAAAGGCATGCAAATTGAATAAGAGGAAAAAATGTGCACATTTAAAATAATAGAAAAAAGTCCAAACTTACCTACAAAAATTTGTTGTTGTGGGTGAAAGCACACTAAGCCCCTCAAAAATTGTAGTCACAAGTATAATCATTTTGCAATTAATTTTTTAGGTAATGTATGAACATCACATTTTAAATTTTTTTGTTTGTCTTGAATACATTTGATTAACTTTAGATTTAATCTAATCATTTTTCTAAAAATCCAACAAACATTGAAAAACTTGAACATATGGAATATATTTGTGATAAAATAATGCATGTCATAAAGTCTAAAAATTTATATATATATATTTCAAAACTAAGGTTGTGGGTGAAATTCTTGGGTGAATTATTTTATGGTGTATGATATTGATAGACATTAATTAAATTTAGGACCAATTAGAAATTAAAAAGTTTTGCATGAAATTTCATTCAAAAAATGTAAATTTTTGCATTTTTAAACAATAAATGCATGATAATATTTTCTTTTTAAAAAAAACTACCCTATCAAAGAAACATAAAAACATCTTGACAATAAAACCAACCCAAAGAACAATCTCATTTAAATTAATTGAATAAGATTTGGAGCCCAAAAAATGGCTTTCTTTTTGTGCATGGTAAGAACCTTGAAGAGGGTTTTTTTTTGGAATGAGGGAATAGCCCAAATTCCCAAATTTGGTTCATTTGAAGTTTTTACTTTTTACTTGATGTAAAAACTCCCATTAGAATTTTGCTTGTAAAATAGAAGACTATGATGTTTGAGAGGAGAGGATGCACCTTCCTTGTGTAAGGTTCTTCATGTTTTAGGACCACCTTGCAAGTCAAGGTTCATCAAAAATGAGGAAGCTTATGAATAAGGTGCAATTTGATGTTGGTATAGAAATTTTATGAAGGGTAAGGTGCCCTTCACACACAAGACAAAATTTAGTGGTTCTATATGGTTGTAATAAGGGACCCAAGATGGGAACTCTTTCAAACCCAAGGCATCAAACACTTTGAGTGTACGCAAAACCAATTTTATTGTACAACAACCGTAGACAAATTCTAGGTTACATGTTTTATGTCGCAAACTAAAATTGGATGCATGGATCTTGCACAATTATGGTGGTTGTGAAAATTCCAAACAAACTCTCAAATCAAAAATTGAACGTCTAATAGGTCCAATCTGCAATGGTGGAATTTTGTGAACATGAAAGTTATGAACTACAACACCCACATCTATATGCATTCAAGGGTCATACTTACCCTAAACCCACTCTTTGTGCACTGGAAAGGAAGTACAAACCACTACTATGCTGTTTGGTTATTTGATGAATCCACCCACAAAGAGGACTTGTTTCTATTCACTGGTTTATTGCATTCTTGACTTGGATCAGCTGCATGAACTTCACACCTGAAACCGTAAAACCTAAAGCCTGGACTTTTAAGGAGATCAAAAGGGGGCGGAGGGGGGTGAAACAAGAAGATTTCCTCCATTGGAATCCATACCTGCTGTTTCAAAAGATTTCTCTGGTTTAATGAGTAAAACTTCTTTGAATCTGCCTCAGCTGATCATGCGCCTCTTGACACTCACTTTAGACCCAACTGACAATAGTCTTCCATACGTTGCATGTAACCATTTGACATAGTCAGTCTCCAGTTCAACTATGGAATTCTGTTCGACAGATTGATGAGTGCTGCCAAAGTTGTCTTGTGTCAGTAAGATACCAAATGTTATCTTTCCCTACAACCATTCCACCACCCACACACACACAATGATTGCAATAGAGTCATATAGAGCCTCTTGTTAAGGGAAAACAGATGCAGAATATAATTGTTCCCTATTCAGGTGATACAGTTGAAGTCAGGATCATTGAGCATGATGGAGATGCACAGTACCCTTTGCAACCCAGTGTCCAGATATATAAAAATACATAATTTCTTGCAAAAGATATAAGCCAGGGACCCAAAAAGAAAAAAAAAAACCCAACTGACAAGAAGAAAATCTCTACCTCAACCCTGCGATAAGAAGCCAAAGTTGCCAGTGGTTGACTCTGACTGTGACGGAAACCAGTGGCTTGGTCTATGTTCACCATTTGACACCGGTTGCAACCTCCTAGCACCTGCCATACAATCAACGAAAATTCAGAGTAGCCTTCCTGTGATGATGAACCCTTTGAGAGTAAGACCACTTGCAAGAGGTGGACAATGGGTCCCTAGACCACACTCTGCTACTGGCTCAATGCTTTTGAGAGAGTAGATACAATTGGATTGACAGACTTTTTGTGAACAAATGTGGGTTTTGGCAACATACTGTAAATTGCTGATTGCAGATGCTGACAGTCTGCCAATTATCTTCGTCATTTGGTAGGCTGCCAGAAATCACTAGGTTTGGCCTGAACTGCAATGCATCGACTTGAACACTCGCAGGTGCAGGTTCAGTATTGCAGACCTCCTTGATCCGCAAATCTGCAGGAACAAACCATGCACAGTGTGTCAACACCTATCTAAATAAACTTGAATGCCTCTTGGAAACTTTGATCCCTGACTCATTGCAAAATCACAAAATGCATCTTGATAATGCAAATGGGGCAGTGTCAAAGTTTTATCCAAAGCTCCTTGCCTCTTCAACTAGTTCCCAGCCAAAATCAAAATGACTAGAAAAGCACAGAATGGGTGGCAAGTAGAACTGCTTTGAAAAGTCCAGAAGTCAAATTCGGAACCTTCTTTTGGTTCCTGAAAAACTGAACTTACTATTCTTTTCACCAAGACAGTCATGGACATATGCTGCCATGCGCTGGTTTAGCTCATCAATGCTTGCTTTTGACACAAGCAAAAGTTGCCCCTCGTTCACAAAGCTGATCTCTGAGGCTTCCTTACTACCCCCATCATTGTCATCATCTCTTTTGCCAACACCATGGGTTCTTCTCCTTGGCTGCAATTTTCGGCTCTTGGGTTCTCTCCTCAACAGACTGCAGGGTATCCCTAGAGCTTCTGTAAACCATTCCGCCACCTCTGGACCATAACTGTTGCCTCTAGCTCTGAACAACAATAACAACAACAACAATCGAGAGTTGAGAGAACTCACAAATCTCTGAATGACAAATCTCAAATAGATTTCTGGATTTCCAACCCAAACGAAATTCAGATAAGCCACAATACTCATGCATACTCATGCTGGAATCCAGCATACACTCATGCAAGAAAGTGTGTTCTGAGACCGATCAGAAGAAGTACCTGTTGCTGCAGAGCGTCAAATCACTTGTGCTGGAACATTGATCTCCTTGTAATGGAATAGCTAGACGATGATTCATGTTTGGAGCCCAGACTTGCATCATCCCTGTTGAGAAGTCAATGGATGTTTGAATTGAACACATTGAAGAAAGCTGCACTTGATCACAAGACATTGAAATACATGACTTTCAGTCCCACCCAAAGCTTGACTCAACTTCCAACATAGACAACATAAGAAAATCTCTGTGGGCAGTAAAAGTACATCCCAAGTTGTGAATTTTCTCAGTCTGAAAACTCTTGATGCACATCTGTCTTTAGATTATATCCCACTCACAAAGAAGAACACATATTCCTGAGAACAGTAATCCAAGGTCAAAAAGATCTTTTCATCTATAATCAAGCAAAGCACTCTCAGTGGCAGTTCAGTTTTTTTTACATTACATGGTGTTCAGAGCTTGTGAGGCAAAAAGTTCACTCACTTTCTTCTGTGTAAGGGTATCTCCAGAATGATTCTGTATCAACCACTCTCTATCGTAAAGAAGCCCTGCACACCATATTTCCACAAAGTTCCAGTGTTCAAATGAGGGAAAAAAAACATGGGTATAACCATGTTTCAGTAATAAACTTTTACACTTTTGACAACATTCGAGCGTGTCTGTTGGGAATATTCCAATGGTATGTAAAAGCCATAGGGAATGGAAGAAGACAGGTCTGGTAGAACAGAATTGCTTTTGGTTTGGTAAGCTTACCACAATCACTCAGAGGCCACACCCGCTCACTGAAACCAGCACATGACTTAATTGGGTAGACAATTATGGATTCCAATTGTATTGAAGTTGTGGCATGGGTGTCATTGTCTACTATTCCACCATTGATGCTATTGTCCATCATTAGACCACTACTTGCTGTTGAAGTTTCTGATCAAAAAGTTCAACAACCCATGTCACTGCTCAGTAGTAGAGACCCAAAAGAGCTCATTTTCTCCTTATACCTTGGACATTGATTCTGTGTGTACTCCAGGTACAAAAAAAAGTTGTTCTGAGACAACAACATCAACGTATCAACAAAACAGCATTGTGATAAGTGCTTTACCCAAATTACTCAAGCCCTTTGATATCCTAACATTCAACGTTTTGTCAATCCTCTTGACAGTTCTTTCACCACCTGACTCCACAAAATACTTGCGAATGAACCTAATCACAGCCTGCAAGATTCATATCACCAGATTCAATTGTCAAAGAGCCATACTATTTGAACTATGGCATCAAAAACATGTGCAAGACAAAAGATATAAACACATTGAATTGCAGAGAAAAAACAATTTTTTTCTACACACAGAAAAGAGGTTCTCCAAGTGCAGCTGAGATTGTGAGTGTCTTCTTACCAAACAATCCTCAAATGTAGACATGTAACCAAATGAAACCCTTACAGCTCCCGTCGGTTGCCCATTGATCACATCATGATCATCCCAGCATACATGACCTGCCTGCAATAGTTCATGCCAATCCTCCTAAGGACTATGAAGAGAGCTTAAAGCAGCAATCCTTGCAGAGCTTGTGTGACTCAGGTGAAAGATCAAAACTTGGAGACAGAAAGAAACTCAATGAGTGAAAAATAGCTTGCCAGTTATCAGCAGGATCCCTGACCTCATAATTTGTACGGAGATCTAGTTGCGAGAGTTGCAAATACTTTGCACATGCACCCGGGTTGCAAAAACAGCCAGTCTGTGCAAGAAATCAAAAAGGCCATGTTGTTCAATTCATTGCAAAATGAACTTTGACTGTAACCTAAAAAAAGAATCTTCCCCAGAAGTGACCTACTACTTTCTTTTGCAAATTGCTTGTTTTGAACTACTGGTAGCATCTTGAAAGCAACTTACACGGAACTGAATATTGCTCAGAGCTGCAAGCTTTTCAACTTCACGGTAACCAACCCAAGACCCATCAGCCCGCTTCAGATTCAATGTCACAATTGGGCCTTGGTTACACTGCAGGCCCCAGTAATTCTGCTGTTGCAAAAAACAAGCATGCACCAGAGATGATGATAAACCAAAAGATTTTGTGTGAGAAAGATTCAGCACTTGCAGATGAAGATTCCAGATGCAAACAAAACTGGATCATGACATCAATGCACCACTCACTGCTTGATGATGGTGATCATCACCATTGTTGTGATGGTGGTTCCCATATAGAATGCAAACTGGAGTTCCATTCCCATGCTTTAAGCCTGCAAGTTTTGTAGCCATGTAGCTGGTCAAGGACCCAGTGTGCCTGCATCACCAATACCTTGTTCTCAATCAGAATTGCAAGAATCGAGATTCAACAATCAGTCAGTCTGAAGCAGTTAAGCACCAAGTGGTATGGAAATGGTGTTGGTGTCAGATACTCCGGGTTTGTGAGCCAGAAGTCCTCACCTACTGATGTTTTGTGGTTGTAGCCGATTGATAACTGCAAAGCCATGGCGGAGTGCAACTATGCTAAGAAATGAAGCGGTGCCATCCTCAAGCCACTGTTCTGTTCTATCTCGTTTCTGCATGAAATCAGCATCCGCTATGGAAACTGCCACTGTGCCTGTGTAAAGGATGTCCACCAGTTCACATACATTTCAACAATTGTGTGCCTTTTGCTGAAAGGGACTACTATGACTACTTTGTTAGCAAAAATATTTTGATGAGCGAAACAACCCAAACCTCTTGTATGGAGGAACAAGATTGCACACTAACTACCTGATCATCATACTATTGATAGAACCAGAAGATAAGATACTGCCCTGGATGTCATGAAGAAAAGCTCTGGCTACAACAAGCATAAGCAAAAGGCATAAAAATAACATAAGAATTCACCTCCTGCAAAGTACTTCTTTCTCAGCAGACGTGCAGCATCTGTCAACATTACCAATACATGTGATCATTACACAACCCAAAACATAGGTTCTGCATATCTATCTGTAATCTCAGGAAACTTGAAAGGAGCCACTAGATTGGTTTTACCTTGACAAGAATATGATGAGCCATAAAGCCAAGGAATGTGAATCTTGTGCTTACCATTCCGGACAAGAAGTGCTCCCAGGCCTGTTGGGTAGCCAAATAACTGCAGCCAGCAACAAACAAGCCAGTCAGCAGGTTTCCAAGCTGTGAAAGAAATCTGATTCTTTTTGCTCAAGAAAAAATCCTCACTAACCAAATGAACTGACATGTGTGCAAACAAAACCATAGAGAATAGCACAACGTAAAAATGGTTGGCTTTCACCAGTCGTCAGTATCAACAAGATGAGACTGGACTGTTTTGTTACCTTGTAAAATGAGATGGCCACAAAGTCTGCTTTGAATCTAGACAAGTCCGGGGGCATAGTACCACATCCCTTGGCAGCATCCACAAGCACCAGCCACTGACCCCTGCTGGGTCAGACCCAATCCTCATTCTCTCAATTCCAACAACGTATTGATAGATAGATGCCACCACTACCCTCTTTACAGTAATTGATTGATTAGAGAATCTGGATCTGATTCTGGCAATGTCACTACCTGCTAGAAAATCTAGAAAACCTGAGTCTTTTGTCTCCCTGAATATAAAGTCCATGGGAAACATGACAAGGTGCTCTTGATGCCACATGTGCTTATATTGGCATTGTCAGATCCTATGTGCGTAAAACTAGAGAGTCATGTGATGAGTACCTACGAGTGTTTTTCTCCACAATGTCTACCCTGTTGAATCTGAGTGACAAGATCCAAGTCAAATTTTGCTCCTGAGAAATTGCATTCAAGGGGAAATGCAAACAGGTGGTAGAGCTCTTGATCCTCTGGCATCATCCATAACCACCATATCACAACACCCGTTGGTTCTGAAATCTTTGAAATCCAACATCAAAACTCTTGGCAACATGAGTCAGAACAACATCAAACAGAAGAAGCAAAAAAACCAACTACCCACATGTTAGAAATTCAAACAAAGAGAGCTCAGTATCCCCACCTTTACGTTCTCCTGTCAAAGTCCAAGATCCCATGGGCCTTTGCAGTGGACTCCTACGTTTTATCTGCACATTGCCTCTCTCATAGTTTCTAGATTTGGAGCTTGGGGGGGAGATCCGTTCCACATCCACAGCAATGGCAGTGGCACCATGATCAAGAGCATATCTTTTTTCCTTTGTCAAGAATGCAATGATGATCTCACAATGACACCTACAGAAAAATGAAGCTAAGAAAAAGAGATTGCATTTCACAAATTGTACTTACCAAAGATGAATTGTCTGAGTAGACAAAACTTTAAGTCAGCAGTTTGCAAAACCTCGGATAAGTGACCAGATGAAAAAAGGATACTCTCGGATCCCGAGCACACTGTTGTGATTCTCCATGGTGTAAAGATACTCACTCTCACTGCTCCATGGAAAGGCTTCTCCAACTAGCTTCAGAGCTGACGTAGCTCCTGCTGTGAATACACATGTGTATTCCCCAGGAGGCGCATTGCAGAGAGCCAAAACCTATGAGGGAAAAAAATAAAAACAGAAAATCTTGCTGAATGTTATCACCCACCAGCCAGCAGCAACAAAACCTCGCAAAAGAAAGCATAATTTGCATTATTGTTGAGTAGCTCCTTCTGTGAGATCTCAGCAGAAGAGTTTTACCTGCTGTCGAGCAAGCTCGACCTTATCAGATGTCCGGATGCTGCTGTCACTTTGACTGTCTGTTTTTTTTGTTTCTGTCAAGGGTGTTACCCATCATCTTCCACAGCCACCATTCTGATTTCCCAATTCACAGCTCTTGGGCTGTTTCAAACCTCTCAGGCAATTAACAATCAGATGAGGAAACGAAAGAAAGAATGAAAGAAAGGGCTGGATACGGGGATTGCTGTAAAGATTTGCAGATAGATCATCCAGAGCTCCTCTCAGCTGAGAATCTGAATGCAGTGTTGCTCCCGCATGATCCACATACACAGTTCCTGTTTTGACAGCAGACATCACATACCCCATAAACTCTCTTACCCAACAACCCCTCTCTCTTTCCAACAGAAGACATACCACCATTCTCAGATTGATCTAGCAACAGACATATCACAATTCACACAGATTGCATCTTGCTCAAGCTTTTTCCTGCTTCCTCTGCCTTTCCAAAGAAGAAGAACAGGCAGAAAAAAATTATCCAGAACCCAAATCACTCTGGGTTACAATAATTATGAGGATTTGCAAAGCTTCCCAAGAAGCCAGAGGGAGGAGTCTGGGGGGGAGGGTCAGGATTTGTGGAGTAACCCAATACTCAAACCACAATTTCAATCAAGAATTCACATCCTTGGAAGAAGAATTCTTGAGACAGAACTCCAGAATTCCTCCTGCTGGTGGAGAAGATGGAAAACACTTACCAGCCAAGCGTGCAAATTCTTTGCTCCGAAGCTCATCGATAGGAGTTGTGCTCTCTGGATACCCATACTGACTCCCATACTTTTCCAAGAATTCCAGCTTCTCCTCCTCCTCTGCACATGACCCATCAGCATCATTCTTCTGAATTGATGTGTTCAACACGTTCTTGCTTCTCTCCACCTTCTGTGTTTGATCTGGGAAGATGCTGAAGAAGCCCAGACTTGATGCAAGCCCCGTTAAGCGATGCATGATGATGGCTGTTGTCAGAAGAGAGAGAGAGAGAGAGAGAGAGAAAGAAACTGCACAAGATCCTTTGCAACTTTGCACCACCACTAACTCAAAACTGCGGTGCGAAAAAAACCCAACACGCAAATTCTACACCCATCTCCTCCCGTGATGATTCTTTTTCTTCCGTATGGATCTTTATCCACATGGAATATTGTAGCAACCCACTTCTTTCTTTCTTCTGGTTTGGTGGAAAACTACTTTAGAAAACTCCAAACCCTAAACGCATCCTTGGGCGGTGAAAAGCAGCTGGAAGCATCTATTCTCTCTCTCTCTGCAGGTGCCTGCCTTTTCTTTTGCCCATCTCCTCAACACCTAACTTCTTGTTCTCGTCTTGTTGAGTTTCTTCTTCTTGAGCTTCTTCTTGATCTACTGCAACTCCAATCTCTGATGTAAATTGAGGACTAAGAATCTTCCGAAAGTCTTTTTTACACCAGTGCACAAAATCAAAACTTGGGTTGCATGAATCTCCAAGTACATATTCATGCAGAAGCTAAAAAATCTGGAGGATGCTGAAGAAGAGATTTTTGTGACTGAATTTTTGTCTACAGACTGTGAAATAAAAGCTAAGTCCCTCAATCTCTCATGCTTCCAGGAAAAAAAAAGGGTTTGAAGTCACAGAAAAAAGAACTCTCTCTAATGGAAAGTGTATTACATCAAAAGAGCACAAACTCTGGTCCGGTAGAATGAAAATTGGGTTTGGTCTGAGAGAGTTTTTGCTGCTTGGTGATGGGATCTTAAGGAGCTTTGAATCTTTGTGGTCGGTTTTGAGATGATGTTATTTTGCAAAACCTCACACTGATGCGTAATGTCTATGTGAAAGACTAGCATTTTTGTTGTTGAATCTCGTGTGCCATCTTGGGTTCTTGCTCATCATGGGTGTAGGATGGAAATGGGTTTCTGAGAGAGTTTTGGTTCTTGGTGATGGGATCTTAAAGAGCTTGATCTTTGTGATTGATTTTGAGATTTATGTTAATTTGCAAACCTCAAACTGATGAGTATGTGAAGATTGGCATTTTTGTTATTTGAATCTTGTGCACTATTTTCAGCTGTTGCTCATGGTTGCAGGATTTCTAATAAGCCATGTAAGTTACTAGATGTATCAAGGCTTTTTCTACATGTAGAATTGTGCTTTGAAAAGTTTGAACAAAATTGGGCATTTTGTATGTACTCTGTAATGGATGGCAAGTAGAATGTGAAGAGAGGATTGTTGGTAGGTACTAGCTAGGTACTGATACCCCTGATACTGACAATCCTTTTCCAAATCAGATTTGGTTGTTGTATTGTACATGTGTGGTTGGATGTTGGAAACATGAGAGGGAGTTTGTCCCTCTCAAGTTCTAGATCCTGGATTCATGAAAGATAGTATCTTGAATTTTCAAGTTCTAGATCCCGGATTCATGAAAGATAGTATCTTGAATTTGTGCAGGTCGAATCCATGATCTTCATCCTGGTGGCCATGTGAATAATGTTTCAAAGCTGCACTCCAGCTAAAATACCACGTATCTTCAAAGGTGTGCTCCATCTGAAATACTGTATTTTTCTCTTCTCTACATTCACATTGAAGATTGATGTAAGAGATTGTGCTTCAAAGTGATGATTGTGGAGTTTTTCTCTGCAATTTTGTAGCTATGTTTTATTGCCTACAATGGGTTTCCGGAAACCAACCAGATTGTATGTAATAAGTGGAGCTCATGAAGGAGAAACTTGCAAATTTCTAGAATTTTTTTTGAAACTATGTACATCTATATAATAGAAAAATTGTTGTCCAGCCATCTTTTGGTGTTCATGCATACCTACCTCTTCCAAGCCTAACTACCTACCTCACTCCATGTCCATATTATGTATATTGAAATAGTTTAATAACCCACATTAAATTTTATTTTTTCTTAACCTTTTTTCCCTACATGTACATGAAATATTAACTATAAATATCGACGAACTATTTAAAACCATATGGGAACATAGAAGTCCATGAAATATTAGCTATAATTATGGATGAACTATTCATAACCATATGGGAACAACATACAAGGAAATAGAAAAGAAAGGAGGAGGTGGGAAAGATTTTCTTCAATTTGGAACCTTGGCAAGGGCATTACACTCATGTTTAATTTTTCTATTTTGTAAAATAAATATCTTACAAAATTATGTTTTTGTGTCATAATGTGATTAATAGATGCTAGTAACATGAAATTTAAATGTCAATGTTTATATAGTATTGGGTTTTAAGCAAGCAAAATTGAGGATTCCATTATTGTTTATATTATGGTAGGAATAAGTTATTGTAGTTAATAATTTGGGCTTTAATTGATCAATTTATTTGAAAATTGAAACCTTATCAAAAATGTGTTTTAGGAAGACTTACACAAAACCCAACAACAATGTTTTGAAGTTGGATTATGTTTTAGGTTAATTCATTAAATATTATGCAATATTTAAAGCACATTGAACATCTAATATATATGTTTTAGTTGTTAAAATGTGTAATTTGTCAACTTTTGTCAAGCTTTAGCAACTTCAATCTCTATGTGAAAATGTTCAATAATTATAATGACCATCTCCAATTGATTTAGGTTGCAAAAAAAAGATTTTTTTTTATGTTTCATGTTTTTTCTCATTGTTAAACAATTCATGTGACAATCTAAGATGTTTAACTAATGTTATTTTTGCATCTTCAACATGTTTTGATTATAGAATGTAATACATGCAATGTTAGTTACAACTTTCACATCCACAATATTAAATAATAATATGACTTGTTGAAGATTGCAACCTTGTTGCAAACCTTAGCTTTTTTAACATTTTGAAATTTGAATTTGTAATAAATGTGTTTAGATTCATTGGGTGAATCAATTAAATGTTGACTTGAACATCATTTGGCATAAGATTACATGGAAAAAATCTCATTATTTTTTATTCCTAATTCTTTCCAAAACATATGCATTATGATTTTGTAAATGAATATCATCGTTAACAAGGAATGTGTTCTTATAATAAACATGTAAGGTTTACGAATTTCATTTTTTGCTTTTAGTTTTTTTTATTGTTATTCTTATTAAAAATTACTTTTAAAAATTCTAATGTTAATTTTCTTTAACAAAAGAAGTGGACATTTCAAGTTTCAATGATAATGAACATGAAAAAAATTCATCTTCTTTTAAGATGTTTATATTTGCAAGATGGATGTAAGTTGCACAAATTTACACCATCACATTTGGTCTAATGAATTTTAATGTTGAATGTCCTTTGTCATGTTTAACATGATTTTAATAATTTATATATTGAAATGAATAATCAAAACCTTTTACACATTATCATGAAACATGTAATGGGTTATTATAAAAACATCATAATCCCTATGATTGCATCATGATTTTGAAGTTTGGCCTTAGTTATTATCATTTTATTCTAATGTACAAAATGACAAAAAACATATTTACCTTTTTTTTTTCATGGTATTTTATTTAAATTTATTCAAAGAAAGTTAAATTTGATCATTATATTTTTTATGTCATGTCGAGAATTCAAACTCAACTATTAAGTTTGATTAGTTACTAAATTAGGAAAATAACTAAGTTATTTTCAGAAGGTTGAATTATTTTTTTTACTTATATTAATTTGATTATTTATAATTTAGTCTTTTAGTTAAATAACTTAATGTTGATGGGTTGTCTTTCTTTTCTTCATTACATAAGTTTGTGTATTTCATGTGGCAAGAACCTTGAGAATTTCTTGATGTTATGTTTCATGTTGTGAACATCATGTTTTAATTTTGTTTTAATAAAAAATTATGTTTACATTTGATTGAATCTCTTATTTGTTAACATGATATTAAAGCTCAAATTGTTTGATGAAAAAGTTTTAAAAAATCTAGAACTAGAAAGTTCTTAGAACTAGAATTTTTAAAATTTTAATAATATCATAAGAGTTTGTTGAGTGTAAAAGAGAAATAGGGGGAAAAAAATGTGAAAAAAATAAAATAAAATAAAAAAGGTGAGAGAAATTTAACACATCAAAAGTTGTGAAAGTCAGATCTTTAAATCTATATTTAGATCTACTCTGAAAAGATCTTGGAGTGAAACTTGAAAAAATCATAGAAGACTATAAAACGTTTTTATTTTCAAAATTCCAAAAAAAAATGATATGTTTTATGAGAGTTATGAATTTTTGAAGACTATGTGTTAGATATGATTTTTGGTCATATCTCCTTTGTTTGAGCATTTTCGGATCTGCAACTTTGAAATCTTATAGACCATAAAGGACTATATATGTGAAAAAAATTTCATGTCATTTGGATATGTATTGAAAAAAATTTAAATATTTAAAGTTTCAGCTTTAGTGACACACCCCAAACTCTTCAATAGATTCAATTCCAAGCCCAAAGGTGAAAACAACGGAAGGATAAAGAGTTGAAGTATGTTCCCTGACTTACACCATTGCGAGGGTAGAAAGGCGTAGTGAACTCTAAGATGAAGATTATGACGAGTGACAAACGGGTCAATTATTCACATGAACTTACACAAACCAAACAACAAATTAATTAATGTGTGGTTGAAACATTTTTAGTGCATGCACAAGTCACATACAAACACAGACTCACATGACTCACCATGGTGTAACCTTGGGGGAAGCCACCATTTTTCCCTTTATAATATTATCTATGTATGGCCACGAGGCCTGCATTTAAATGTCATTTTGTCTCGAGATTCCCAAATTAAGAATCCTGAAATTTTCGAAATTGGACCACTCGCAATTTATGAGGTTCATAATCTTTTTTTAGACATTCAATTAAGGTGAAATTTAAAGCAAAGTTGTAGCATTTGTCAAAAGTTTTTCAACAATATATAACACACTACTAACACATAAATAAATAAAGATAATTCTTAATTTTTAATGGTCAGGAGTTAAATTGATAATGAATTTTGACCCCTGTAATTGCCCTCCAAGGATTTGAAAATTCATTGGGACTCCAACTCCTAAAGTGAGAATTCACTTGGGAGTGTGGGGTTCATCCCTCACATTCTTCTACACTCTTGAAACATAAAATGTGATTCTCGGGCTTCACTCTGGGCCCTCACCTTTGTAAACCTTTACTTTGGTCACGAGCCAAAGGTTAAAGTTGTCAAACGTAGTTTTGAAATTAGTTTTTTTTCAAAGTGATAACTCTTTGTGATCATCATCAATAAAATTAAAATTTTGAATAGATATAAAAAACATATATTTAATGTGTTTCCCAAAATTTCAAGGAGTTTGGAGTTATTGAGAATGAATTGTAAGTCATTTTATGTTCAGGTCCCAATTTAAGGTGATTACAAGGAAGTAACAAGATCTTTCATTTTATGAAGTTAAATGAGCTAAAATTTTGAGAGATCGTAGTAGACATAGTTTTTCATGTTTCACCAAAATTTCAAATCAATCCAAGGTCATATGTGAGTGGTGGAACTCTACAAAGTTGCTTGAGATAAAATTTTACATTGAGAAGACATCAAAACAAATTTTGAAATGAAAAAAATATAATTTGGGAGAACTTGAAAAAAACAATTTGAAGATTTTGAAATGCAAATACATTATCAAAACTTTCATACAAAAGTTTGATATATAATCATGTACTTAATACCATACAAAATATTATACAAGATACGTACATATACGTCAAACTTATGTATAATATAAACTTTTGTATAATACTCAAGACATACATACATATGCAAGGTCCATTTTGTTCAACCCTAACCTTAATCCTAAAAATTTAAGGAAGGAAAATTTTAAATTTAACTTTAGAAACCCAAGGAAAAAAATAAAATCATTTTTTGAAACAAATCATTTGTGAAACCTTAAAAAGACATTAAATGTTGCCTTGAGAAATGGTGGATGGTCTTTCTTAAATTACAATTGAAAAATTAGACAAAAATAATTTTCAAGTGTGAAAATTTAGGATTATGAATTTTTTTATGGGGAAAGGTTATTGGGAATTCATAATTTATGATGAAAAAAACCTCCTCTCCCAAAAAACCCCACACAACAATAAATTGAAACTAATAAAATTTAGCATGAAATTGTTAAAAAAGTCTTGTATTAGTTTTTTGTGAGTGTGTTGATTTTATGATTGTGCTATATAACATGCAAAATCACCCAAGCAAGTTTCGAATACATTGGTGAGTCTGTATAACGCTAATACACAAGCCCATAAAATGCAACTCAAGCAAAAGTTGCATAATCTACAAAAAAAACAAGATGAACATTAATGACTATTCTTCAAAGGTGAAAAACCTTGCAAATGTTATTGCATCTATAGGAGCCCCTATAGATGATGAAAATCTAGTGGCTGTGACCTTAAATGAACTTAAAAAAAACTACAACAAATTTTATGTTTCAATTGTAGTTCAAAAAACATTTCTCAATTTCCAAGACTTAATAACCCTATTTACAAATGAAGAAATGAGAATTGTTCGTATTTCATCTAATGGAGGATCACAAGAAAATGTTTTCTACTCAAATATTAATAGAAGTAAAGGTGGTAAAACTTCATTTTGAGGTTAACACAAAAGTTCACGTGGTGGACATCATCAACATGAAGGTCAATCTCATGGAGGCGGACAAGGAAACTTTAAAGGAAGAAGAAATCATGGAGGTCAACAACCAAATGGCAACTCAAACTACTACTACTGTTCGTTAATCTAAAAATGTGCATGAACCCCTCGGGTCATTATTTAGAGCATTGATTATTTTTCTATGACAGGGATATATAGATTCTTTCAAGTTCCAGGAAACTACTCATTGGGTTGTAGGGGTGAAATGATTTTTGCTTCACCCCAAAGACGTGGTGGTCTTCCATCGACAATGTTTTTCTGATGTTTAATTTGGGACGTGGGTGGACACCTCGTGATGAACTGTATGGCATTACAGACCAATCGATCGATCCCGATCTTGGTCTATACGAACCAATTAGCATTTTCGAGGAATCCACCCTTGATCTCCAAGTGTGCATGATCCCCTCGTGTCATTGTTTAGAATACTAATTACATTTTTGTGACAGGGAGATACAAATTCCTTCAAGTTGCTGGAATTTATTTATTAGGTTTTAGGGGTGAAACGATTTTTGCTTCACCCCAAAGACGTGGCAGTGTCACAACCCCACTTTGGCCAAGTGTGGGGATGAAGCCCAACACTTCGAAAAGTTGCAGGTTTGGAGTCCTCCGGGACTCCCGAATGTAAAGAGCTCCAAAGCAAGGCCCAAAACACCTCGCATTAGGGTTTTCTTGGTGCCACTGGAAAGGTCTTGAAACATAGATATCGAAAATGGCCTCGCATTGGCCATTCGGACATCTGCAGCCCAAGTTATGGGCAAAATAAGGGGCGGGGGTCAAACTGACAATTTGACTCCCGACCACTAAAAGTCAAGAATCGACCTCTTTTCGACGTCGCCTTGAAGAGTGCGACAAGGCGTTGGAAAGATCTCGACGAGAGCTACAACTTTGGTTCACGACTCGTCCCGATCTGAGTTCGGGGCGAGGAGCTGTGGCCGTCCAAAGTCCCGAGACTTTAACCCGGGACAATTTCGAGACTCCATTTCGGGAGTCCCAACAAAATGTGCTATTCGGATGTAGCCTCCGTGACCAGCCACAGAGAATACTATAAGGGGGAAGGTGGTGGCTTCCCCCGAGTCCGGGCCGTGGTGTGTCTCGTGGTACAAAGTGTCTGTGGCTTGTCCCAACACCCAAGGGTGTCCCGGAAATGTGTTTTGATGCAGATTCAAGCTTGATCAACTAATACCTCTTCCTAATCTAATCCCTGGGCTTTCAACTCGACCCTCTACCCCTTTTTAGAGTTGGAAGCCGGGAGCGTGCCTCCAAGTCTCAACTTTCCGCAACTTGACTTTGTGAAACCCTCAAGTGGGTTTCACCCCTTGACTTAGGAGTGCGTTAGGCGGTCTTCCATCCGCAATGTTCTTCTAATGTTTTTTTGGGGGCGTGGGTGGACACCTCGTGACGAGCTGTATGGCATTACAGACCAATCGATCGATCCTAATCTTGGTCTGTACAAGCCAATTGGCATTCCCGAGGTGTCCACCTTCGATTCACCAGGTTATGTGAACCAAACACATCTTAATTTGTTTGTAGGTTGAAGAAAGTTTTATACGACTTGAAGCAAGCACCTAAAACTTAGTTAAACAAAATACGTCGATATCTTATCACAAGTGGATTTCAAACATCTAATGCATATTTTTCACTATATTGAAAAAAATAGATCGTGAGATTATAATCATAGTCATCTATGTCGATGACTTGATTATCACAGAAGATAGTGATGTAGACATCTCTAATTTGAAAAAGCTTTTGAAACAAAAGTTTGTAATGAAAGATTTGGGAGAGTTGTGTTACTTCCTTGACATTGAAGTAACTTAATCCCTTAAAGGGATATGGTTACTATAAAAGTAATATGCCTTGAACAAATTGTCTGAATATGGGGTGATGGGTTGCAAATCCATTTTAATTCTAGTGGAGCAAAATGTGAAATTAAGTGTAGATGAAGGTGATCTTGTGAAGGATACCACTATGTATAAACACATAGTGAGGAGTTTGATTTACATGACCATCACAAGGCTAGATTTAAGTTATGTAATTGGAGTGGTGAATCAATTCATGCAAACACCACAACAACCACATTTGGATATAATGAGTCGCATACTAAGGTACATAAAACATGTTTTGTAGTGTGGAATTTTTTATAAAATTAAGAACCAGTTATAAATACATGGACACATGGGTGTTGATTGGGTTGGTAATGTTTCAAATAGAAGATTAACTAGTGGTTTCATGTTTTATTTTGGAAGTGGTGATGTTAGTTGGAGTAGTAAGAAACAACCAACAATTGCACTATTAAACACGGAGGCTGAATATAAAGGTGTAACAATTATTACATGTGAAGCAGTTTGGTTACAAAAACTACTTTCGAATTTGGGACAATTAGTGGATGTTCTTGTTGTCATTTATTGTGATAACATTAATAGCATAGTACTTGCTAACAACCTGGTCTATCATGCTAGGACAAAGCACATTGAGGTGCATTACCATTTTATTAGAGAAAAAGTTCTAATAAGAAAATTTAACTTTATTCATGATAGTACTAAAAATCAAGTTGTTGACATTTTCACAAAAGCTTTAGGTACAGACAAGCTAAGGAGGTTTAAAAAAATGCATGGTGTATTATAAATGGATTTGAACTTGAAGGGGAGTGTTGAGAATTCAAGCTCAACTAATTAGGTTTCATTAATTATTTGAGTACGAAAGTAACTAAGTTACCTTCACAAGGTTAAATTATTTTCTTTACTTATATTAGTTTGGTTATTTGTGATTTGGTCTTTTAATTAAATACCTTGGTGTTGATGGTTTGGCTCTTTTTTCTTCATTGCACAAATTCATGTATTTCATGTGACAAGAACCTTGAGGAGTTTTTGATGTTATATTCCATGTTGTAAGCATCATGTTTTAGTTTTCTTTCAATAAAAATTTATGTTTGCACTTGACTAAATTTCCTATTTGTTAACATGTCATGTTTAATGTGTTTGGTGACAAATCTATCTTTTCATTTCAATATTGTTGTCTTTTTAATTTCGTGTTTCAATATTCATTAATGTGACATATGATGTTGGTCCAAGTGTGAACCCATTAACCAACAATTTTTTCATTTAAATTTTTTTTTTTTACTATATTGAATTTCTTGTGACAAAAATATTTTAAAATTCAATGTCTCCTATGTTTAAATTTTAAAATGATGAAACCAAAGGCCATAAAATCATATTCATTGATCATTTTTCAACAATTTCAAAAAAATGCCCCAATTTGGTTTTAAATATATATTAATATTCAAAATAAACAAATTACTTTCCTTTATATATAAACCTTTTTAATGTTATAAAAATTTATGATTATTACAAAAAAAATTGTTTTAAACTTATTATATTTCAAGCCTACATTAGAACATTGAATAACTAAAAATGCACAAAAGCATTATGGGTTTCAACTATGAAAATTAAAAAAAATTAAGTTTACTAGTAATTTTTGAAAATAAAATGTACCCATATTAAGATGAAAACATTATGAAATGCAATTTTTAAAAATCTTGGTTATTTGCTTGAAAACCAAGAAAAAAAATTTAAAAATTGATCATAAATTTTTTTATACATTGAATTTTTTAATTGATTTAAAAATTTCATTAATGTACATTATTTTTTGAATTCCACATTTTCCATAAATAATTTGCTTCAAAGGGATTCAAGCGGGTTTTCCATGTGGGGGATTTGTGAATGGGCGGGGTCTGGGTTTTAAAGTTTAAGGTGATTTTTAAGATATCGATGTTAGGTTAGGGTTTATGGCTTATGGTTAAAGGTTATTGGTTAATGGACAAGGGTTTTTGGTTAACATGTTAAGGGGGTTCAAATTATGGGTTTAGGGTTGGGGGGATTTCGGGTTCATAATTTATCATTTTTAGCATTGCATTTGAAATACATGGGGTGTTCGTTAGCGAACATCATTCATGGTAAATGCACATCCAAGCAAATTATGGAACAAGTGTTTTTTTTGTTTCAGAATAAAGGTAATCATAATTCATGATAAATTTCATAGTTTTTAATGACATTTATGGTTAATTAATATTAGTTAATAAATTTATTTTGTTGCCAACAAATATGGAGTAATACGAACTAAATGTAATAAAGATTATCAAAAAAAGAGGAAACAATTTATGGGTGTTTGTTGGCGAACATCACTTGATTCCCAAAACACTTACACCAAGTGTATTTAGCAAAAACGTGTTATTAGATTGCTTGTTAACAAACATCATATGATTTTAATCTCATTTTTTTGTTAAATTTTTAAATATATAAATAATAATAAATGATACTTAAATGATAACGAAAGGTTATTAATTGATAATTGATATTTAAATAGTAATTAAAGGTTAATTATGACACACGACCAAAATTTTAATTACAAATAATGATGAATGGGAAAAATCAACCACCAAAGCAATAATAATAATCTGAGAATAATTATTATAATTATGGTGATCATAATTTTTTTTTATCATTGCAAGTATGACATAATGAATGTGTTTTTTAGTTTATGGTCCTTACCAACCAAGTCAAGAAGATAACTTCTGAAGTGTTCAATGACAAACATCACCTCATTTTTAATACAATTACACAAAATTACATAGTAATTTATTTTGAGCCAAGGAAATAATAAAAATTATAATGACATTTCAGAACAACTTATTTTTAAAAATATACAAATATCTTGTTAATGATTCCCTTCTAAGAAAATATGAAGGACATGTGAAAATGATTAAGTGAATATAATTAAAATCACAAAACCAAAAGAGATTTTTGCTAATAAACATCATTTCATTTAAATAAGGGGTATGATAAATTTATGGCCCTTTTGGTATTGCATACCATGGCTCAAGCTTTTGGTTCAAAAATTGTTTGGCTTATGGTCTTAAAACATTTGCTTATGGTTTAAGCTTGGTCCTTAATACTTTGGGCCTCTTGCCCTAATAAAAAAACAAAATCTCATGAGAAAAGATGTTTTGTTTTGGTCATTGTCAAGCTCTTTCTTCTTAAAGTTATATGCCAATTGGCTTGAGCCCAACTTTATATTTGAAAACACAACACACCTCAAGAGTTTTCATTAATTTATATTTGACATCCTCATCATTTTTTTAAAAAAATTTAATTTTTGTTTTCAATTTGGTGGTTTTGAAAGTTTGGTGATTTCCTCACTTTTTAAGAAAAAATCTTTTGTTATCACAATGAAAATATTCATTAAAAAATGTTAATTTTCACATATTAAATAAATTATAACCCTTATGGTTGTAACTTAAACCAAAACAAGTGTCTAAAGCTTGTGCTACATGTTTGACCCTTTTGGCATTCATGAACCAATTGTGTTGCTTGATTCCATGGGGTCGTGATGCATGTTTAACCTTTTAATTTAATCAAATCATGTAAAGTTTTATTAAAAAACACACCATAGATTAAGAAAATGCACAAAGGAATAAAAAAAAAGGAAAAAGGGAAAAATTACAAGACGTTGAGTTGGTTTGAAGTAGTCAAAATCTCTCCATATTTAGAATCAACTACTTGTGGTAGGTTGACCATATTTCTATGTCAAAAATTGATGGTTTGCAATAGATTGGCCATGGTGATGGGAGGTGTGTTTTAAAGGGGTGGAAGTCGAGAAATAATTAAGCTTATGACTATTGCCCAATTTAAAATGGAGGATGTTTGCATCTTTTGTAATCTAATAAAAAAAAATTGATGAAGAAAAATGACTAAGGTCGAAAGATGAGGGCATTCCGACCCTTTCAAGCTCCAAATGGCGTTGGCACAATTGTGTAAAAATATATTGCATGTTTGTGTAAGTAACCAAATATTTCAATTGTTAAAAAGAGGAATTGATCAATGGGGTGTTGATTGCAATAATTCTTTTACTTCGTTTGAACTGCATCGGAGGTGGCAAATCCTTGAATTACACAAGATCGGGGAAATAAATCCGATTGTGTTGAGTTGGTAATAACAACATTGACTAGGGTGTGAATGCCATCTTTGGAAAGCATAATGTTGATTTGTTGACGAAATGAGTTGAATGTGGTTGAAGGAAAAACATGTAATTATTTTTGTCCCTCATGGAAGTTAATGTCTCATGCAATGGCGGCAAAGGTATTGTGAATTCCATCATGGAATCTAATGCATTCATTACCATGAACATAACGTAAAAGGTGGATTTCCATAAGGTTAATAAAATGTGTGCACACACATCCAGGGATACCTGCAATTGAAGGATGGGGTAATCCAAGTCACATATGAAATGCCATGAATTTTTTTGAAGAAGATAATGGAAAGGTTGAGAAGATTGGTTGAGTTGTAAGCCAAATGCCCACCCTTGGGCTAGAACATGATAAAATTTGGGCATGATGAACTTCAGATATTTCATTGAAAAACATGTTGAAAAGGGTATGATGGTGTAGACATTTCGAAATGGAATTGTGAAGTTGAACCATTTGTCGTTTTATGAGTTATTCAAATGGAAGAGAACACACATGAGCTAGGGGTGGTAGAAGATCACATGCCAGCTTGAAGTGTTACTGGAAATGAAATGTGTCATTGTCAATTCATACTAAGGTTTCAATAAGGAAATGACATTGATCAACCATAAACCATTATAGTTATGACTAAAACGACAAAGGCTCAATTCCTTAAATAAATTGTTGAGGCGATGGTGGATGTTGATATGAACCCGATGCCACCGAAAGTTGTTGGAAAGGAGATTTATTTATGAACTAAAGGTACTTTGGACTATCAAAGGATCTTGGACCCAAAAGGTGTCTAAACACTTGGAAGAATGAGAGTAAAAGAAAATAAAAAAACTATGTGAAAGTGGAAGATGGAGGTGTGCATCATAAAATATACGATAGACATTGCACAAAATAATAGGTTAAAATTCCAAAGGCTACCTAAACATCGCCCATTTTATGGAAAATGTCCACATGTCAAACATCCCTTAGCAAGACATTTTTGATGAAAGATGATGTGAAAGTTGAGGTGCCCATTGAACCCCCAAGATTTTAATTCCTTGGAATGGGGTGTTAAACTGGGATGGGGTGTTGAAGTCTAGTGGTAGGCCAAAGGGTGACCATCCTATGCATTTTTTAAGTTGGATAAAAGACCTATCACATATAGTGCAATTTGAAAATTTTCATATGTAGATGATATAATTGAAAAGGGACCTATGATGTCAGTGTCATTTGTAATGGATAGAAATAAACAAGAAGGGAAATGACTAGTTGTAGAATGTAAAACCTTAAAATGGGTTACCTCAAATAGTGCCCTTTGATGGGTTCCCATGGCAAATGGGATGGATATGACATCATTTTCACGATTATGATGATTGTAAAATAGGGGAGACTCAAATACATAAAATACACGAACAAAAGGAATGAGTTGTATGATGTCCCCACTTGTTGTCTGAAGTTCTTGAAATATGACCCTTCTTAGCACCGAATTGAAGATGTTTGGCACATCCAGTTAAAAAACAACCAAGTTGGGGTGAAGGTTTAAGGTGCACTTGATGTTGTGGATTATTATTTCACAACTATCCTTAGTTGCAACTCTAAATTAGTGTGGGGAGAAATGTGTTGCAAAGGTTTCGTGGAATTGAAAACATAAAATGTGGCTTGTGAATCGAGACATTGTTCCCCCCATTGCACTGGGATGAACTCCATTTGAAGGCTTGGTTTAGGGTTTAGGGTTTCAAAAATGTATACATGTTACATGTAATCTCATAAAATTGTAGCATTTTTGAACCCTAAACCCTAAAACCTGGGCCTAAACTTTAAACCCTAAACCCTAAACCCTAAAACCCTAAACCTGGTTAAAAGGTGGGTTGTTCCAAAGACATGTGCAATTTGAGGTGGAATATGACCATATGTAATATGAAAATAAAGTTGGAATAATTAAAAAAATTCATTCGTTGAATTATGAAAATAATTTCGAAGATATTCAAAAACCATCCTAGAAAGATCACTTGCCAATAAATGTAGCATGCATTGTAACGCCAACTTGAAGAAATCAAAAGAATTCCTTACTTTGGTGTTTAAGAATTAGTTGTGCTATTTAGCTTCCATGGGAGTTAACAATATGATCAAATAAAAAATTGAGTATTTCAAAAATGCTACAATTTTATGAGATTACATGTATCAATGTTGGCCATTCATTTTGATCTTTTCAATGATCATTGGTTTGGGTATTTTAATATTCCAAAGTTAGAAAACCATTATAGTTTTCCTTAAAGTAATCCTGTTTTCACCCTGTCTTTGGGCCTCTTTTCACCCCCTATCCCCTCTTTGAATGAGGTCTGCAAAGTAAGGAAGTTTTATTAAATCTGGGTATGAAATGCTGAAACTGAGCATTTAATGCACAAGGTTCGAAGTAATTATAGTAGTTATACATGTAGGAGCAGTGAAAAAATATGTAGCAGCAGTGGAGGCGCTCAGGAAAAAGGAAAGACGGGATCAAAACCGGATGAAACTCAGTTTGGCACATAAACTGAGTTTGACCTCCCCTTGAAGGCTAGGTAATATACTTTTTTGCAGGTTTTTTAAAAATCTCACCCGGTTTTGGACCAAACTGAGGGTACTGGTGCCGTGTTGTCCTGACTTTACAGAAAACTCTATTGTAGTGGGATTGAAGAGTAATCACCTTTTATTTCAAGTGGCTTTAGCCTTGATTTTTGCCTCTTTTTTTTTCTCACTTATGATAATTAAAAACCTTCAAAATCTCCTAATTTTCGAATTTTTACTTTTAATTTCTATTTTTGGCAAAAATTTGCTATTAAAGGAAAGGCTATTTGTTAAGGATATAGATGCTGATTTCTGTAAGTGTATTATTATTTTTGGGTTCAATTTTGTGTTGTAGCCAAAGTGGGGATGATCCACAGGGAGATTTAGCCAGATTTGGCTACTAGGTGAATAAGAAAGTAAAGTTTTAAAAACATTATTCAAGAGATTTTGGCTATCTACTTGAACCGTGTATAGAGAAACCTGGTGATTTTTCTTAAATTCTGGTCAAATTCTGGCTATTGAAAATCTAAAAGAAACACATAAATTTAGAACTTTTAATTTTTAATACAGCTTTTTGGCTATAAGCTGTAAGTTCTGGCTGGTTCTTGTGACCGGATCTGTCACCAACCCGCCGGGTATTTGAACATCGTTTCTGTTTCCCGCCACGCCCATTCCCGCCAAATCGAGACTGAGAGAGAGAGAGAGAGAGAGAGAGCGCGAGAGCGAGCGCGAGGTCTGGGGAGAGGCGAGAGTGTCGCGGGAAGAGAGAGAGAGGAGACACGCACAGAGGTGTGTGTGGGAGAGCTCCTTGGGCGGCATGGGAGGAGGCGATGAGGGCGAGAGGCGGAGACGAGGAGGCGGGGAAGGACGGGCGGCAGGAGGAGGAGGAGTGACATCAGCAAGAGCTGCGGCGCTATCGGAGTTGCGGAGCTTGAAGCAGAAAGGTGGACGGAGGATCGATGGTTTCCAGTTGAAACTAGAAGATAAAATCTACGACACGCTCTCGGAGTCCGACTATAACCTGCTGGTGGCCAAGCGGAGGGAGACGGGAGCGAACGCATTCGTGGTTGCGGATGATGGATTGGGTTACGCCGATGTTGGTGAAGAGGTGGAGTGGGATGTCGATGAATTCCCTCACGACTCTGATGGCGACGATGATGAGGATGGTCACTCCGGGAAACGCAAGAACAAAAAGAACGGAGATGGAGATGGTAATTAGCTTTGTCTCTTCGTCTTCGTTCTTCGTCTTCCCGGAGAGCTTTCTTTTCTTTCGGCCGCGCATTGTGTTGTTTCTCAGTTGCAATGTGCCAGAGTTTGCAGCTCTCTCAAATTGTTGAAATTTAGGTCGGATTTTAGGTTCTGGAGCTTAGTTCAGATTCAATTGCTGTGGTGCAGTTGTCAAGAAGGATGCACCAAACAGGAAAGCAGCCGCACTATCAGCAGCGGCAGCGTTGATAGGGAAGCAACGATTGGCAAGCATGTTCACATCCGCATCAGGAATGCCTTTACTGGGACGTAGAGTACGCGACGAGAAGACTACTGCGCCGCGAAAAATTGGAGACAATCCTGAGAGCGTTCTCGACGATGTATTGGCTAACCTTTCTACTCATGACATCGATCACGAGAGGGAGAAACGTCGAAGATTTGCTGGTTAGCATTTTCTTCTGGGAAATTGCAATGCTCCCTTGCATGATGTCTAACAAAGCAAAAAACTCCTTGAATTCCACAGCATGCTTCTTGTATGGTATCCGCTGAGCTTGGAGTACAATTAAGTCACACCGGCTATGGCATTTTGTTTTTGGAATCCATTTGCAGTTGTCTATGGATGATTGTAATACATTTCAGGGTTGCATGCCACTGCACTCTTTGATGCATTTAGTGTCCTGAAGAAAATTGCACATCTCAGCTCCTCATACTGCCAGGAATCTATAATTGCTTGCAGGAATGCATAGCTCTCGGACTTCTCCTGCTGTTGTGGAACAGGGACCTGTTCTGGCTCAACAAGAAGGACCTGGTTCCAACGGGTATGGAAGAATTGCACAGGTATGCACAAACAAACTTCATATCCACTTTATCCTTGTGCTCTTGTGTTCTCTATTGCAATTTCTCATTCCAGCTTCTGTCATCAGACGACTTCCACCTGTGCATCCCTTGTAGAATTGAGAACCCTATATAGCCATGGGTGTTTGCGACACATTTGTTCTTCTGTCTGAGGCTTCCACATGAAAGCTCAGCAGGAAGTGATCCTGAGCATGTCATGCATCTTTTTTGTCTTCAGGAAAATCATGACGCTAGTCCTCTACATACAAATGAGGACTTTCCAGAGGTTCATGTACCTGAGGTAATGCCTATGGTGGAAGGTAAAACTGATGCTCCATCAACTCAAGAAACCGTGCAAAAGGAAGTTGAACCAAAGGCAATGATGGCACAAGAGAAGCTCTCTGATGGTAGTGATGCACCAGTGGTGGCAACATCACGAAAAGAGGAGGCTCTCACTGGTTTGAATGCCAAAATCACACCAGCTGTAGACACAGGAAAGGGGGCAACAGCAGCATGGCAAACAATAAGCAAGGGGGTCACCAAGCAGAGAACAGATAAGAAATCAATGAAGGGAGAGGAAGGTGTCAGTAAGGCTGCAGTTACATCTGATGCCAATTCTTTGCCTTTGGATGCTAGTGGCAGACTCTCATTCTTCCTCATTGATGCTCATGAAGAAGCGTTCGGGGCTAGTCCTGGCAGTCTCTACCTCTTTGGAAAGGTGCTTGTCATGCGAAACATGATTATGTGCAGTGTTTCTTATTGTCATCGTTGACCTTGTACTTATGTATGTAAGTGTGCTTAAGCTGGATGGAAAGTTCTTGCAGGTGCTGGTTGGGGACAAGTATGAGAGCTGTTGTGTGGTGGTTCACAACATGCAGCGTTGTGTGTTTGCTGTGCCAGCACCCTCTGTATTTCCCTCGGATGTTCTTTCAGAACTTGAGCAAGCAGCCAATGCAGGTGGCCCAGTTGAGACATCAGCATTGAATGCAAAGCTCCAGGTTCAGTCCCTCTGACTTGTATAAGACCAGTCTCTTGTCTAATTGTAATTGTACTTGTTTAATCCTGTAACTTTTTATTTATCTTAAGCAGTTGCTGATGCAGTTTTGGACCCATGTTGCAGGAGCTTGCAACATTAGTGAAGCAGGAGCTGGCTGAGAAGCTTATGGACATGGATGTGGTTAAGTTCAGCATGCACCCTGTCAAGGTATTTCACCCAGATTGTCTCAAAGCCCAATTCCTTTGTGTCCTGCTTTAGAGGAAGGGAATCCAGCTAAAAACTCTTTCTCTCACTTAGCTGCACCTGTGCCTGTGGCAGCGCTCATATGCTTTTGACAGCTCAGAGGTGGCGACTGGTGAGCACTACTTTGTGAAGCTCAGTTACCCATTCAAGGTTCCAAGCTGCACTTTTCTGGGCCCTTCAATTTCACATTATTATCTAATACCTTGAATGATATCTATGGATATCTTGTATTAGGTTTTCAGAAGTGTGTTTTGTGCTGTTTCCTGCAGGATCCACCTCTCCCTTTGGATCTCAAGGGGAAGAATTTTGTGAAACTTTTTGGGACACGCACAAGGTATTGTAATTCAAGTCTTATCTTCCACTTGAGTTGCATCCTTTTCTTATCAAGGATTAATATTCAGAGTCTCATCATCAGCGCACAGATCTATTGGATCAAGAAATATTGGAATAAATGGTCTGGGGTTGGATCTTTTGGTTGTTGATTGGGTTGGCAGTGCGATGGAGCTTCTTTTGATTAAGAGGAAAATGAAAGGGCCCTGCTGGCTCTCCATTGACAATCCTCGGCGTTGCACTGGCTCTTCACAGGTATCGAGCTTTTAATCTTCCAGTCACATGAGTATGATTGGGACTACTTGGGCTTGTTCTTGTGAAGCTGCACAGGCCAGGCAACTTCATTGAAAGTATACAGATCATAATTTGGAGGTATCTTTTCGGTGTGTAGGTAAGCTGGTGTAAGCTGGAGGTGTCTGTGGAGGATCCAAAGAATATCATGGTGGCTCCTCCAGGAAAGGGCCCAGGAGAGATACCACCACTGGTGGTGGCTGCCATCAATCTTAAGACAGTCATGAATCACAAGCATAATGTCAACGAAGTTGCCTCTGTCTCTGTGGTCTATTGCAAGCAAGTTAAGGTACACAATGTCCATTTGTTACCACCACCTCTCATTAGCTGAGCACACTGCAATTCAGCTAGAAAATGCCACAGTTTCATAGTTCAGGTCAGAGGTTTGAAATGACAAGCATTGGTTTGGGGCATGAACAGGTTGACATGCCCATGCCACTAGCAGAGTGGAACAAGCCAGAGATGCTGAGCCACTTCAGCATTGTGCGCAAGCTGGATGGTGGTATTTTCCCTATGGGGTTCATGTCAGAAGTCACACAACTAAACAGCAAAGCGGGTTGTACTGTTCTTAGCTCTGAAAGCAGGTCTGGTTGCATTTGATGTGAACTTTCCAAGCAGAAAATACATTGAGGCAACCTAAGGATGTATGACAAGGGAAAACGTGGCAGTTGCTGATCCAGAGGGTAGAGGGCTGGGTTGCAGTGAGAGAGCGCTGTTGAATCATCTTATGATCAAATTGCATCAGGTTGACCCTGATGTGCTGGTGGGCCATAACATCTCAGGCTTTGACCTTGATGTCTTACTGCATCGCCTGCAGGTAAGAACTTGATCTCTCATTGTGGAAGTCATGCATAGTTTGTGCGTATAATCCAGAATCAAGTTTTGGTGAACTTTGTTAGGAATCCTTGCTTTGTTGCTTTTGCAAATAAGAGGAATTAGACTCTGAACTTTGGTTTGCCCAGATTTTTGGATGATTGTTATATACTATCTACATCCATGAGACCATGGAGCTGATGAAGTCAGTGGGTAGTCATGGCAGCTCCTCACTGCAATTCATGACAAAGGTGATGGTCTGACACATTGTGAGTGACTCTCATAAGGTTATGACTGCACTCATTGTTGTGTTATCTTCAAATTGTGGTTATGGAGATTTTGTTAACAGATAGTGGACTCTGAACTTTGGACCATAAACCCAAGGCTATTTTTGGAGGTTTAATTTGTAGTCTTTTTGTACAGGCCTGCAAAGTAGCAAATGATATGTGGTCCAAAGTAGGGAGGTTAAAGCGCTCACAGATGCCTCGCCTTACTGGAGGTGGTGCAACTTTTGGTGCTGGTGCTGGTCCGGGCGCAATGGCTTGCATTGCTGGCCGCCTTCTCTGTGACACATATGTGTCATCTCGTGAGCTTTTGAGAGAGGTAATTTTCCATGTGTACCTGGGAACAATATTTGCAACCATTGATGTTGTGATTGCGACTGATTGAAAAAAGAGATATCTGGAAAGTTGAAAAGATTAGCAATTATGAAGTGCAGTATATGGTGGGTGCAGGTTAGCTATACTCTTACAGCACTATCAAAGAGCCAGCTGGGTCGAGACAGAAAGGAGTTGGTGCCCTCGGAGATTTTGGGCATGTACCAAGCATCTACAACTCTCTTGGAACTGGTTTGTCCACTCTCCTTTTCACACATCCCCAAGCTACAACTTATAGTGCATACATTTTATGACCTACTTCAAGATGAATGAGCAGTTGGTCTTTTGACTGGAATCTGGATGCAATCCATTCTGATTTTTCCCATCTTTTGTAATTACTTGCAGATTGAGTCAGGAGAAACAGATGCATGGCTAGCATTGGGACTGATGTTCCATCTCAGTGTGTTGCCTTTGACTCGGCAGCTGACCAACATCAGTGGTAACTTGTGGAGTAGGACCCTTCAGGTAGCTATATCATGCCATTTGATGGGCTGAAGACTCATCGCCAGCTATTGTTATTTTGCAATTACTACTAGCTTGACAATTCTTACCCAGCTGATGAGTAGTCAGATCAACTCAGAATATCTGCTTTGTGATTGAAACTGCATGAAATGCACTGTTTTTAGGTTTTGTTGGGGTGGAATCCAAGAATTTGGCTGTCTGGGCGGTGACAGGGAGCAAGAGCACAGAGAGTGGAATATCTTCTGCTTCATGAGTTTCACATCCGTAAATTCATCGTGCCTGACAAAATTTCACAGCGTGAGAAGGAAAATCAAGCAAACAAGCGCAAAAATGCAATACGGCCTGATGAGGGCATGGAGGGTGAAGAAGATGAACCATTTGAAGCTGCTCCAAGTGATGCAACTGGCAAGCAGCGTAAAAGAGGCCCTGCATATCTTGGGGGCTTGGTGCTCGAACCTAAAAAGGGTCTCTATGACAGATTTGTCCTGCTCCTTGATTTCAACAGCCTTTATCCTTCCATTATTCAGGTGAATCTGTTAACCATCTATACAGCTCTTTCTGGGTTTGTCCTGTTTTTTGGTTTGTGAGTATTGGCAAGTCCATTTCTATGTCTGCTTGGGATGTAGTCAATGGCGGTTGTAGTCATTTAGGGATCACTAATGCTACTTTCAGTGTCACTGCATTTCAGTTTCTGCATAGTGGATGTCTAATATTAAGTGGTCATGCAGGAGTATAATGTATGTTTTACAACAGTGGACCGACCTAATGATGGATCTATCCCAACCTTACCATCCAGTGAGACACCTGGTGTTCTTCCTCAGGTCTTCATATTTCCTACACTTATCAGCATTTCTCATTATTTCTCATTTCCATTGCTGTCTTAAAAACTCATGCAAAAATGAGTTTTCAATTTCATTGTGAACATTTTTGCAATCCTTTCATGGGACAGGTTTTGAAGGGATTAGTAGAGAGGAGGAAGCAGGTCAAAGGTTGGCTGAAGCGCACTTCAGACATTCTTAAATACCAACAGCTAGACATTCAGCAGCAGGCCCTCAAACTTACTGCTAACAGGTTCTTCTTGATTAAATCTGGAAACACATCATTTTGTGTATTGGTGTCATCTACATCTCAATATACAAGAGGTGAGGTCATGCCACTATAGGTGGCTTTGTGTGTATAATGGTGCTGGGTTTTGGCTATGGCAGCATGTATGGATGTCTGGGCTTTACAAATTCTCGCTTTTATGCAAAGCCAATTGCAGAGCTCATCACTTCACAGGTACTGAAGCTCTCCTATGATAATGTATCAGATTAGTGGTTCTGTTAGTTGGGTTATTCAGATCTGGATTTGTGACTTCCAGATTTCTTAACAGGCAGGGTAGTGCAGCAAAAGTTGTTGTTCCAAGTATCTTTTCTGTTGTGCATTATGGTCATTCAGATGGTGTGCAGGGGCGGGAGATCTTGCAGAGCACAGTGGACCTTGTCCAAAATACACTCAACCTGGAGGTGCTCACAATTCTATAATGCTTACTTCAAAAGTTGTTAAGAATTGTTACTTCATCAAGCCTTAAGATATTGTTTCTATTTATGTGGAGTGAATGTTTGCTTGGGTTTCTGCTTCACTGTGAGTGTGAGACTTCAGATGGATACCATCTGAGGTTGTGCAAAAAAGTTCTCAACATGCATAGTTTGACTGCATTACTTCTTTTGGAACTCATAAGTCAAGCCCTCCATTATGCAGAAATTGAAGGTTTGGCAATTTGATCATGATGGACAGGTCATATATGGTGACACAGATTCCATCATGATACACACAGGACTTGATGATCTTGCAGCTGCAAAGAACATAGCCGTCAAAGTCATTAAGGAGGTACAGGTTCTCCCCCTTCAGTAAGGCAATTCTTTTGTCATCCAACATGTTGAAATCTCAGACAAATATGTGTGAACATGACAGGTGAATAAGAAGTACAGGCTTTTGGAGATTGATATGGATGGGGTGTACAAACGAATGTTGTTGCTCAAGAAGAAGAAATATGCTGCTGTCAAAGTGCTATCCAACTCTGATGGCACAATGCGAGAGGTATATATGCCAGGGTCCAGCCCTGTTCCTTGTGACTGCTGTTCATTGAAAATTTCCAAACCCATTGATCTGCATGGGGTTATGAGAAAATGATGTTGGTCAAAAGAAAGAAGTAGGCTGCCATCAAGTGCAGTCCAAAGTTTACTGCACAATGTACCAGATTTTTCCCTCATGACTACTATTTTTTTAATTTCTGTTTGATCTACAGGTATGTTGGTGGATGTTTTGGGGAGCAGGTAATTGAACAGAAAGGATTGGACATTGTCAGACGTGATTGGAGTTCACTGTCAAAGGATATTGGAAACTATTGCTTGGATCAAATATTGTCTGGCAGGTATACCCCAGTTGTCAATTGTTCATTAAGATTCATATGGTTTCTCATGCATTTATGCTATATTATTTTCTGATGATGTCTGTGTAACTGGAGCGACAACTGTGGATGCTGTGCAGGTCACGGGAAGATGTAGTGGAGGCGATTCATTCTCAGCTAAGAAAGGTTGGGTTGTTCATGAAGACTTCACTATGACAAGGGATAAGAGTTGAAAGCAAAGGGGGATTTGGGGGTAAATATCATTTATTGCACAGGTAGTAGAGGTACTTTGGCTGAGAATCTTTTTGCTGATTCACAGTTGCAAGAGGAGATGCGGGGTGGACAAGTAGAGCTAGAAAAGTATATCATCACCAAGACCCTTACAAAACCACCTGAGGACTACCCTGATGCTAAGAACCAGCCTCATGTCAAGGTAACCACCCACTCTTCTGGCCCTTGTCTTCAGTTTAGGCATTTTGACATGTGGTTCAGAGATCACCAGGTACAAATCTCTCATATTCTATTTTGAGTGTGCAGGTTGCTTTGAGGCGGAAACAGAGTGGGCATCGGATTGGTTGCTGTGTGGGCGATACTGTCCCTTACATCATCTGTATTGAGCAGGTTTGGCATCTGTATAACATTCATCCTGCTGTTTTGGTGTGTAGATAACGTTGAAAGGATCTCAGTCAAAGACAAATGTCATTTTCAAAGTATTGAATCTTGGCTTCTCTTGTTCCAGGGTTCTGAGGCAACTCCCTCAGTTGGAATTGCAGATCGAGCAAGACATCCAGATGAACTTAAGCAGGACAGTGGGAACTGGTTGATTGATATTGACTACTATATCTCTCAGCAGGTTTTGCTTGATCACCTGCTGTCAGCCCATTCTTAAATGCCTTGTACTGTGAACCACCAGAAGTCTTTACTCACCAAGAGCTAGAAGTAGCTAGATCTTCTGATGTGCCAACCATATGTTGCCCATGAAAATAACTTTACTCCTGAGATGAGTGAAATGGTTGTGCAGATACATCCTGTTGTATCACGACTTTGTGCACCTATTGAGGGCACTGATGCTGCTCATATTGCTGACTGTCTAGGGCTTGATGCGTCCAGTGTACTCACTTCTCCATCCCCAATCTCCTGCAACAATTTACGATGAATTACAACATCTGACTGACAAGTTTATGTACATCTCTTAGGCTGTGCTATACAAACTGTGATCAGTGTGCCTTGGAGGATTTGCCATGTCCAGTTGTCTTGTCTGAGTTGCTCTTGAGGGGTGCTTTTTGCTTGTATGTGCCAGTTCCATCAACGCCAGGGCACTACGAACACCAGCGAAAGGGATGAAGCACTTCTCTCCTCTGCTGCTATTCTTGATGATGATGACCAGTACGCTCTACCCCTCTTGTACCTGGCCTGCTGCTCACGCTGGACAATAATAACAGGTCAAGCAGTTGGTGTGATATTGATGGAAACAATTTGAGTGGGACTGAAAGCTCACAAGTTTATGGTTGGGCAGGTATCGGCATTGTGAACCCTTGGAGCTAGTGTGCTTAGATTGCTGCAAGAGGTATGCCTTTGAAGGTGTTAGTAAGCTTCTTACAGCTCCCACTACTGCCAGTGATTCAGAACACAATGACCCTCTGAAGTGCCCTGCTTGCCGTGAAGCTGGTGGCTTGAAACGATCATCACCTGCCATGTTTGCTAATCAGGTGAGCAACCTGCAGGAATGTACTGTACCAAGTGTCCTTTTTTCTGCAACTAACACATGTTGGAAGATAGAATTAGAGATTATCACTATTTTTGGCATTTTTTTCAGGCTTTCTTAGAGAGTAGGAAGGTCCAATAACTCTTTGACTATGTCGTAGAGCAGGTTACACCTGGGAGTAGAAGCAGAGTAAGAGTGGCACAGATAAGATTTAATGTATAGAAGAAAACAGTCCAGGAAAGTTGGAGAACAGTTATTGGAGTGGATGAGACAATGAACACTCCTCACTTGCAAGGACAAGTTCCATTTTGGAGAGTGCTATATTTGAATCAGGCACACTGCAAGGCAACAGTTGTGCAGGAAGAGAATAGCCATTGTGATGTAGCAGGAGACAAAACTTTTAGTTTAAAACTTGCAATGTTGATGCAGGTGAAGCTACGAGCAGAGGAATTTGTTGCACGGTATTATGATGCCTGGATGATGGTATGTAATAAGACCATCGGATTTTGATAAGATCTTGCAGCTCAGTTTGTTTCAGATTGTAAACTACTTCACAGTTTGAAGAGTGCATGTAATAAGTACGATGATTGGTTTTGTGAACTGACTTTCTGTCTAATTGTGTAGTGTGATGATGAGATGTGTGGCCACATCACACGGAATGTCACATTACAAGTTCTGGGGGATTCTGAGAGAGGTAGTGTCTGCCCCCAGTATCCTGGCTGTAATGGCCATCTCCGTCGCCAGGTTAGCTTTCCATCTTATCCCCCTTCCTTCCGACTCTGTACATTTATACTTAAATTCATTTTTGGGCTTGTTTTATCTTTCTGAATTATTCACTGAATTCTAGGCCATTGAATGCGTGCCACTAAATCTTCTGAGAATGGAATCACACCTAAATTGTTCAATTGTGGAGGAGTTTCTTGATGCAGCATACTGAGGTGGACCTGTATAAGCAGCTTACACACTTCTGTCGTTTACTCAACATCTCACGAGCCCTTGATACTGTAAGCATCAGTTGCCTGACCATACATTCTACTAGAGTGTTCTCCAATATGACTGATCATTTTGATGGTTATCTCCTGACAAATCTCATTGTTCACCCAAGCACTTGGTTGAAGTAGCTGAACTGAAAATCTATTGGGTAGCTTGGTAGTGACAGTTAGCAAAATTGAAGGTTATGTAGCTATGTATGGAGAACAGAGGTAGTGAAGGGATTGAAGACAATGAGTTATTGTGATGGAAAACAGGTAACAGATCCAATTGTAAAGCTGGCCGCAGAGCAGAAGCTGGCATCAGTGCGAGGAGCTGTTGATGCAGCTGCACAAACCATAAACCAGTTAAGAAACCGATGTGCATTCAAGTGGGTGCAACTGGATCGACTGTGTATCACTGTTAACTGAGGTGACTCCTTTTTTTTGTGACTTCCAATTTTTTTGATCAGCACAGCTAGGAAAGCATGCACTGATTAAGTTTAATGTTTCGTCAGTAGGTATCATTGGCTTGCAAAGCTTTGTAACACATTGTCAGGATGCTTCTTCAACTAACTGGCTAAACCTGACATTCAGACATGTAAATATGAATCTCAAAGTTTTAGGTTCAAATTGTGTAGAGAATGTTCCACATTACCTGTCACTGGATGTGTAGCTGATATTTACACAGTAGGTCAGCAAGCCTTAAAATAAAGAGGCCATAAGATTGGCCAGCAGTATGTGAAGCATGTTACACTGCCAAAGGGCAGTGTAACATGTCAGGGTAAATCTTGTGCATGCTAAACCTGAGAAATTACTGTACCCAGGTTCATTTGTCCCTGTTGATTTCTGAACGGACATTCACCCTGGAAGTTTATGCTTTAAGTCGTCAATGGCTATGTTTTTGAAGACGCTTCATTTTGAGGGAAAAATTCAAGCATGTTTTCTTCTGACTTCTTCAATGGCAATATGGAGCATGATGTAAAACTGAGTCCTACATCTGTAGCTTGCTCTGGATCAGTATATGTCCATGCTAATAATTTTACCTTCCAGAGGGGCTTTTTATGAGTCTACTACTGCCCTTCAACTTTTGTTGGGAAACACTTATAAATAAAATAGTTTTGGAATTTTTTTTAATTCTCTGAAAATTTGGTGTGGGTTTTTTTTTTGTTGATACTTAGAAAGCTGTAAATCATGGTTCTGGAAAAGAAGATCATTCACTTTTGAGATTTGGGTAGATGATGCTTATCCAAAGCTCAAGAACAAGTGAACTTTCAAATTGCTAGTACTAACAGACTCTTCATTTGTTTCAGTGTTGGAAAGGAATTTGTTGACACTTTGATGTTTCAAGACTCGTGATATAGTATATGTAATGGGTCTTTTAATGTTTTTTTGAAATTTCAAATATGTGGGTAGGGTATCAAGAATTTCAATCTTTTAAAAGTAGGCAAGTCCTTGGACGGTCAGTTCTTACTCCTTCATATTAGTTAGGTGTATACAATTGTTTTATATTATAAAATTTAGAAAGTAATATTAATATTAATGAATTTTTAATGTTAGTTCATGAAAGTTACAATAAACTTGTGAGAAGAATTCCATTGACCAATACAAAGAACAACATGCACTAATTTAGTAGTCACACTAAACATGAACCTCAAGCCTAACCTTATGTAGCTTGGACCTAGACCAAGGCCATAATGACCTTGGATTGTAGACTGTACCTACCCTATAGTATAGAACTTGCCTACCTTCTACCATAGGTTTGATAACTAGACCCAGGGTCATTCTTTTTTACATACCTGAGGTTAGACGGGCTATTTAACCCAGGTGGTTATAAAGGCTGCCAATCAACTAGGAAAGACTTGCCCATTCCTTCGATTGATGAAAGTTGTAAAAGGTGATAACTATCAATTTTATGGCAAAGAATGAACCTCAAAATCTAGAAATTTCTGGCTTGAATTTTGATATGTGGGTATTATGGGATTTCTTTTGTTTTAAACCGTGTCAATTTTTCATGCTGTGTAAAAGCCCTCAGGGGCAGGTTTTATGGGAATTGGGCCCAACTTGTCTCCAGCTTGTGGCATTCTCATTCCTGTAAATGCCTGCCCCCAAGCGGGTTACTCCACACATAATACATAATGGCAATAGTCGCTCCCTTTATGCCAAGGTCAAACGTCAAACAAGTTCAAATAGAAAATGTTGCATGAATTTGCACAGAAAGGAATTTTCACTAGGAATTTGAAACAACTAGTGAATTGTCCTCCAATGTATTTTGGGACCAAGTGGAATTTACTTCATTCCTTATAATTTTTCATGTTTTCATTACATGTAATCGCTCTCCTGCTTTATGTCAAGTTAAAAACAAGTTAAAAACACAAAATGTTGCATGAGGATACCTTCTAGAAATGAACACATTTCACAACAAGTAAAACCTAGTGAACATTCCTCAAATTTGTGACACCAAATGAAAACTACATTGTTTGGATAGTCTCTGCCTGTAATGGGCTCTAGTTCAAACTTCATTTGAACTCATTAGGCCAAGTTCAAACCAGTTGATGCATAAAATGTTCCATGAAGTTCCCACAAATTGAACCCAGGGTTCACACTATGTAACATGTGATGAACAATGCCCAAAACATGGAATCGAATGAAAACTACATATTCTGTAATCTCTCTCTCCTTACAACAAGTTTTAGGTAATTAGAATAGAAAACATTCCATTAACTTCCCCGGAAATGGACTCAAAGTTCACACTACAATAACACCTAGTAAACATTGCTAAGAAAACAAAATTTATGACCAAATGAATGAAAACTACATTGTTCAAAGTTCAACCCACGTAATGTAGAAAATGTTCCATGAAGTTCCCCATAAATGAACTCACAGTTCACACCAAGAAACACTTGGTGAACACTACTCAAAATGTGGTAGGACCAAATGAAAACTACATCATTTCATAGTCTCTTCCTCACAAAAGAGAGCCAATAAACTGATTAGGTAAGTAAATTGTATAAACTTCTTTCCATCCCCTCTATTTTTTACAAAAAGTTGATGACGGTTTTGTTCTTCCCCTTTCAAATGAATTGGTTTTGCACCATATATTTCATTGCACACACATTGACATAGCCAATTGAAGAAGAAGAAGAAGAAGAAGAAGAAGAAAAAGGACAAGAGCATGTGTGCAGATTGCCATAGCCAAGTGAAGAAGAACAAGAAGAGAATGTTTGCACATTGCCATAGCCAATTGAAGATGAAGAAGTACAAGAAGAGAATGTGTGCAGATTGCCATAGCCAAGTGAAGAAGAACAACAAGAGCAAAAACACATGCACATTGCCATAGTTTTGCCATAGCCAATTGAAGAAGAACAAGAAGAACAAGAAGAGAATGTGTGCACATTGCCATAGCCAAGTGAAGAAGAGCAAGAACAAGAACAAGAGCATGTGTGCACATTGCCATAGCTAAGTGCAAAAAAACAAGAACAAGAACACATGCACATTGCTGTAGCCAAGTGAAGAAGGACAAGGACAAGAACAAGAACACATGCACATTGCAATAGCCAAGTGAAGAAGAAGAAGAAGAGCATAGGAGACAAGGAAGTATGCAGAGACTGACAAGGCAAAGTGGCCGTCATCTCTTGCAATTCAATCCGCTCTTTTCCTCAAGAATTAGCAGATTGCAACAATCCTTTTATGATCCACACCAGAATTGGAATAGAGTTCGACACCACTTTGCTGCTGTTGCTGCAGAGAATCCTTCCAAACTATCGGCACGACATACTTTGGAAACAGGGAATTATAACAATGGGGCTCATGGTGGTCGACGATGTGTTTCCAGTTCTGGAGGAGTTCCATCATCATCATCATCAAGCAGCAACCACCCATCAACAGAATCCTCCTCTGGTGGCTTTCGAACATGGTACTTGAGGATGTTAGACAAGAATCCCATGTCCACCAAGAGTGTAACTGCTGCCATTTTCTTTACAACCTCTGACATCACAGCTCAGGTTGCAACATGAACAAACTTTCTCTCTCAACAAAAAACTGTGCTTTTTCACAAACTGGATTTTGCAAGGAAAGAAGGAAGTTTAGTCCACAACAATACATCTGGGTATTTATATCTTCATTGATTTTTTCTTCTTGTAATGAGAGAATTTGGGCTTTGAGATGAGAGTCTAGTTGTTGTGCAAAGGAATTGTGTTGTTGTTCTGGGAGGCTGGGTGAATTGATGGAGTTCTGGATCATAATCAGGGCATTGACAGATGGAGTGCTGCAAAAGGAGAGCCAAGAGTAGATTGGGATAAGGGGAGGACAATGCGCATGCTGGCAGTAGGGTTGTTGATGTCTGGGCCATCTCTTCATTTATGGTTCAATCTCATGTCCCGGACATTTCCAAATCCAGATATGTGGAGCACAGTGAAGAAAGTGTCCTTAGGACAACTGGTGTTCGGCCCATGCTTCAACACCATTTTCTTCTCTGTCAATGGTTATGCTCAAGGTATGTTCAAAAAACTCAATCTGTAGCAACACAACCTCAGAGCACCAACAACAACCAAACCCATCAATTCTGTAGGATGTCAGATCTTCAACACAGAACCCTTGTCTCCTGTCTTGCTTGAACCTAGGTTGTTGATGCAGTATGTATGTCTTCCATGTCTTGGAAGATACCTCTACAAGAACCCATTTGTTCTGAGTGAATGCATCTTTGAAATATAGCTTGATAATCCTTCAACATCCCATCACTGTTGAAAGAAGAATTGCCACTAGGTACAGGTTTGCTTCTGTGATTATTCTTCTGTAATTACTTCTGTAGAGTAGTTTTGTACTTCTCTTGTGGAATGTGGTTTTTTTTTGCTTGAAGAACACTGAGATCGATGGCTTTGATGAAGAAGCTGAAAAGTATGGCCAAATGGTTATTTTGGGGTTCTTCATGTTGGAGATGTAGGAGAGAGAGGTCAACAAATTCTAGACAGGCTCAAGCGTGACTTGCTTCCCACTTGGCAACATGGACTTATGTTCTGGCCCTTGCTTGACTTCATCACATTTCGTTACTTCCCAGTCCGCCTCCAGGTATGAAAAATGGTACCTAGTTGATGATTCATTCACATCAAGGAAGTTGCAGATCAGGAACTGGAAATTTAATGTTACTGCATGTAGTAAGACATGCATCAAGACAGTGAGCGGTATCAGATAATTGCCACTAGCCTTTCACATGCCCCTTCAAATTTTACCAAGCAATTGCTGCAAGGAATCTGCTGTTTTTTCAGTTGCAAAAACACACATAGAACACTTATGGCTTACAGTTGAGGTTTGGACATAGTAATTGCAAAGAATATTTGTACAATAATACTGGATTTGTTTGGAATAATAAAGGATTTCTCATCACTCAAATGTGTTCAGCAATCTCAAAGTTCAAATTTCAATCTCAAAGTAGAAATGGAGAATGTAATCACAGATTGCTGGTGTTGGATCAGGTGTTGTTCAATAATTGCTGCTCCTTTGTGTGGACAATCTACCTGACGTCCATGGCAGGGAAGTCAGGGGTTAAGCCAATTCAAGCATAGAGCTTGCCATGCCCAAGGTTTTCTAAACTATTTTTTTGTACTCTCTGTTTCCAGTCTTCACCTGAATTCTGAAACCAATAAGTTGAACAATCCAGTAATTCCTCAACTGTGCATTCTGTTGAACCTAAAGTCTAGATTGTAGAAAACAAAAATCTTATTCTCAATACAAGAATTACAAAGAAAACTAGATTGAATCTCCAATGCATTGAAAAAACAGAGATCGCACATGGGATTTTTGTTTTTTGGACTTCGCTTTCAAAAATCTTGCCACATCCACGAGCAAGTGAGAGATACTCATATGGGAATTTTTTCAAGCACACCCACGCTGGGAGAGGAAATGCATTTTGATAATCTACTCATGGTACAAGTTCTATTCAGCTTTTGCAAGCAGGTAGGATTTACATAAACTTCCTGTTTACGTATTGCAGCTGAATCCCTCTCTCTCCCTCCATGTCTCAGTAAAAATGCATGTATTCTGTGATTACTGTGGAATGGAATCCAGTTGTGAGCATTATTTTCTATGTTTTGGCCAAACATTTTGAGAATTATTTAATGCTGAACATCAGTCACATGTATATACATATATATACACACGGTATACTTGAACTGGTCTTGTGCATTTCCTCAAGACCTGAATCTAACAGCTCCTTGTCCTCTACATCACTTGAGACCTCTTGTCCTTTACTCAGAACATTTGTACCATCCCCACTCAACTTGAAGGGGGGGATTTCATGCAAAAGCTTGACACATTGACCAATTATTTTCTAGTTGATATTGCATTATTCTATTCCTCCACTCCCTAGAATTGGAAATTCTCACTAAACTCACATTGTAAGTCATGTAAGCCTAAAAATCTTAAAAAAAGATAGGGGACCTTTTCTTCTTGGAATTTTTAACTTATGTATTATTGGCATGTTATCCAACTCAACTAGAAACAAAAAAATGTGAATGCACATATGGGGGTCCACTTTTGGTGTCATGGTGTCCATTTTTTCATGGTACCCTTTCCTTGTGCACCTATAATGAATAATAAAAATTTTCATTTTGTCAATTGGCATTTGGTTTTAGAATTAACAACTTAATTATGAACACCTATGTAATTTTCTAAAATAAAATTTCACTCACATTTAACAATGGACTTTTGAAATCCAAAAATATAGACTAGTCAATTGATTAGAATGGTAGAACATTCAATTGGTTCATATTGAATTTCATTCTAAATTATTTATAGTGATTCAATATGTGGTGTAGTGTAAAATACTAAACTTTTGTGTGATAGTCTTCACTTTAAAAATATAGCCAAATTCTAAATAGAGACTTTTTATGTCCATAATGAAGTCATATTTTCATAAGCCCAAACATTATTGTTTTCCTAAATTTTCAAAAATAAAATAAAAGTGCATATATTTGGAGTCTCTACTTGGGATCCTACTAATATCAATTTTATTGCTTTTGATACATGGACTTTATTACCATTTTACCAATGGTACCATAAAGAAAAAAATATTTAACATTGTAAAATGGACTTTTGTGGACTTTTGTTTTTTTAAAAGTGAGCCACCTTATTGTGCATTTACCCAAAAGTTCATAACCATAATATTTTGGATTGTGACCCTAGATGTACCCTACATTGTAAAGTTCACCTTTGACTAAATATTGATATTTTTGGTTTTTATTTTTTTAAGTTGGGAAGATTAAAATGTAAGTTTCAATCTTTCATATCGTTTTTGTGAGGTCTTAAAAATGCATTTGAATCAATTATACAACAAAACTTGATTCAACCAAACAAAATTATCACCTTGATTTCCATAGAAATCCACTATAGTATGTTTGAACCCTTACATTTTGAACAAAAAAAGTTGCATAACATTCCCATTTATTATTATTATTATTATTATTTAAGGTGGTTAAAGACGTCAAAAGACCATTGCCTACAATCTAGGGAGGAAATAAATACATGTCAATGACCATTGATCATTATTATAAGTAGATAAAAACACATGCTAGAGTTGACCATGTAACTCTCACAATTATAAATTTTTTTGGAAGTTGAAGTAATTTGTCATTAATGAGTTGCTTAGTGAAATTGCAAAATTGAATTAGAATTATGGGATAAAGCAATAGCATACTACTCCTACACATCCCCAATGCAATGGGATGGTGGAACAAGTCATTAAGATCATCATGTAATTCCATATCTAGGTAGTTACATCCTTGGTTGTCTACAACAAAACATATTACAATCATCCTCTAGTTTAACACCACAACACACAATCAAAAGTTTAACACATTCCTTAAAGGTAGATCCATGCCCTACATCAACTCTAAAACATGTATTAGCAAAAAAAAAAATTGAAACAAAAATACAAAACACAATTAGAGAGGTGCAAAAGACTCAATTTCACTTGCTCCTCCCAAGAAAATAATTTTTCCAAAACCAAATATTTATCATTTGTTCACACTGAGATTATTCAAAACCTATTAATCCTCCCATCAAGCCATGCTAAGAATAATCCTAACATCCATATTCCTCTAAAGAAAAAATAAAAAATCAATTGGAAGTCATTTGAAAGGAATGTTTCCAAGACTATCATTCATCCATTATTATGATGTACTAATTTAATGAAATTGTCCCTAAGCATTTGTATGTGTTCATCATTATTAACCCCACCAACCATGGAATTAATATCAATACATGGCAATTACAAGAGTGGAGAATACATGCAGCCTTCCTCTTTTAATTCATACCTTCACAAAAGTCCAATTGGGCATTTTCTTTCCAATAGGTTTTTCAAAAAAAAACTTCCATCTCAAGATGTTCAATTGTGATCATCACTAGGTTCAATGGATGTCACTATATTTCCAATAAGAATCATTTCATGTTCAAACACAATCCAACAAATTCAAAGCAAAAGGTGCAAACTTGAAATGTCATAAAGTGATGAAAACATAAGCACATGACTTGATAAAATGAAGGTAGAGATTTTGAAAAATGTAAAGCCAGTTTTAGGCTTACATGACTTACAATGTGAGTTTAGTGAGAATTTCCAATTCTAGGGGGTGGAGGAATAGAATAATGCAATATCAACTAGAATAATTGGTCAATGTGTCAAGCTTTTGCATGAAATCCCCCCTTCAAGTTGAGTGGGGATGGTACAAATAATGAACAAGTGTTAGTCATGGAAGTGTACCTTAAAACACCTTGATGTTGCACCTTTTGCAAGGTGAATGAAAATTAAGTAATGTCTCTTGGCACAAGAAGCCACAATTAAGACTTGTTTTTGGATGTTTTTGGACTTCATGTTACTTCAAATGTATGAACTATGAACCATAGATGTATTCTTATACACCCTTGATTTCCAATTGGAACAAATTATAGAAAAATGTAAATATTCGTTGAAATTTTAAATAATTTAGCCATGTAAATTTTATTACCAACATATTCACACTTTCAATAATAAAAAATATTTAGTAATATAATCCATTCTATTTATCTTGAACATATAAATGTTTAATTTACGTCCCTAATTATATATATGCATGTGTAAATAATTAGTGGGTTAAAGGTTGATAATATTAATTTTCTATGTTTTTGGTAGGATGTTGTGAGAAATATTGGTTAGGTCAAGGGTTTTAAGTGGATTGTTGGGATCTAGGTTTAATGTTTTTTATAAAATGGGTGACCTATTGGTTCCAAGTTTAAGGAATATTTGAAAAAAATTAAAACCCATTGGTTATTAGGTTGGGTTCAATTTTTTAGACTTCTAATTCCTTGAGTTGACAATTCTGTGCTTTAAAAGGCTTGTTAGTTTTGGGTTCAAGGCGAGGCCATTTCTAGACATTTATTTGAAATGGTTTTTAAAAAAAAGTTGAGTTGGGTTCGAGTTTTAGGCCTTTAGTTAAATGATTTGAATAAAAATTGCATATCAAATCTTATAGACAAATACATATTCTTTTGCTAACTAGGCACCACTATTGGAAAACCATCAATATGAAACGCGAGGAGCAAGGGAAACATGCATTACTAGATACTATAACTTGTTGTAATTAGATTATTATTTATGTAATTATCTATGGGTTACATTTGGTAATTTTCTTGGTAGTTGGATTTCATAATTTAATTATGGTTTGGTCATAACTTCAATTAATGTGCATGACTTTTGCATGATAATTCATGTGAAAAACTTATATCACATTATTGTGCATGGATTCACACATGATGAGTCATGTGGGATAATTCATATTGAAAGTTTTTGTCACATTAATGTACATGTTAAATCACATGGGGACCTTTGTAATGTGTAGATTTTTTTAAAAAATTTGTTTAGTTTCTTTTTGGTTAATATATAAGTGAGTGTTTGTAACCTTTGAAAACATCTTCATTTGATGAAAACAAGTTGTTGATGAATGCAAAGTTTCATGGAATAAAATTGTGAAGGGAATTGAGATTTTAATTTTCAAATTTTTTTGCATAGTTTATGATTGTGTCAAATTCATAATAGGAGAATGCTATGACACAATAATTACACACAAAAATAGAAAGATGAAAAGATATTTGTGTAAACAAAAACATAGATTTCCATAACTATGTAATAAACATACATAGTTTCAATTTTATATTCGCTTGTTAGTTTACAATATCATTGTTTTCAACACAAAAATATGAATATTACAAATTTTAATAAAAATTATTTTCAAGACATGAAGATAAATGCACAAGCATTTTTGGTAGGGGAGTTTTTTCAAAATCAAATTCTTTTCAAAACAACACATCCTCCAAGTCACCTTCAATGGCTTCATTCTTCTTCAAATTATTGAACTTCAAGAAATGAGTTGGTCTATGACTTTTATGATAAACCTCATAAACAAAGGGAAGTGAGAATTTTTTAAAAAATTCACAACGAGGGGTTCCAAGTAAAATAAAATAAAATCATAAACCCTATAATTACAAATAGGACTCAACCTTCAACAAAAACACATTGAAACATGTTAAGCTAAATCTTTTATCAAATCCAATTAACCTTGAATTTTCCCACAATGATACCAACTAAAGCAAGTCTTATGACAAATAATTCCCCACTGAAAGCTGTTGGACACTAACCTAGACCCAAGTCGAAAACCCAACCCTAACCGACAAAGGTAGTGAGTATCTCGACTTGAGATTTTCATATTAAATGCAAAGTCACTATGAACTAATAAAAATTGGAAGGAAAAAGAAAAAAGAAAACCAAGAAATCAAAACACCAAAGGAAAAAGGGTGGATAATACTAAGATGAAGTTGCTTTTCACATGGTGGTTATTCTGTTGCCACCAAATCATTTGTTGCACAAAACATGAGATAGAAACAAAAAGAGAGAAAGAAATAGAAACTCATTTACACCTTCATGTTATACCCAAGCAACTACTTGACCCTTGACACCCAACTTAATATTGGATGAGGAAATAAAACATCTTAGAATTTACATGTGTAGTTTGTTTTTCAATTATGCATTTTGCATATATGTAGGAAACCAAAACCTACCTGCAAACTTTGGTAGAAACCCAAACCAAGTGAAGAGAAAAACAATGGCTGCAAGTGGACCCATTACTTAGGATGATGATAGTGTTAAATGGTTGTAAATTAACTACCGACATATGGAGGGATTGTGCTTACTAGAGGCACACACTACCAACATAGGATTATGTGACCCAACACCCACAATGGCACTATCAATACAAAACCTCTATTATGACCTCCATTGTGGATGAACTTCAACTGAGTTACCAAAGTTCCATCTAGATAACCTATCCTATAAACCCACCCTAGTACTTCCCATGTCCCCTCTTTAGGGTTGAACTATAGTAGACTATGTAAGGGGGTAAGTATCATAGGTAAAGTTGCTAGGGGATGTAAGTGATTACTATCAAAGTAGGTAAATATGTAAGGCAATTCCTGCATGTTGATGGTTAGTACATAACTAACCAATGTGGTTGGCTATGGTACATGAATCAATGAAAATGTGTTCTTGTCCACGCGCACACACACACACACAAAATATATTTGTTTGTAAAAATGTAGAGATTTTCAATTTGAATTTTTCTCAAAGAACAAAATTTTGTGACGGGAAAAAAAGAATATTTTGAAATGTTTAAGAATATTCCATCTTCAAAAGGGAAGCTTTAAAATTAAGTAATTGTTTGGCAGACATGTGTCGAAGCTGCCCTTGTATTATGGTAAAGACCAGAGGTAGGCATAGAAATTCCTGGCAGCCAATGAGGTGAGCAAACATGCACCCCAAGGGCTCAGTTGTTATTTCTTTTGGAGCGAATAAAGGGAGTGCAGGGGAGGGTGTTGAATGTTTTGGATTTTTTTGGGTTCCCAATGTGTTCTCAACATATTCCACAAGTCCTCAATGTATTCCCCAATATGTTCCCAATAGCATCTCACTTTTATCCCATATCCTTTGGCATAAGTTTCAATCATGTAAGCAAATACAAGCAGCCCAAAAAGGAGACTACAATATATCTAATTTTGAGAGTGTTCAAGTTGAGATTTTTTGATTTTTTGGGGTTATAGGCCAATCAAAGATGCCCATCACAAAAAGAAAGAACTTTGGGGAGGTCCCCACAACCTATTTAATATGAGTCACACTATTCTATACATCTCCAAGATAAAGGCAAAAACTTTACACTTTCAAACAAAACCTCAACAAGTTGGCTGGGACATTAAAACTCATGTCAGTACTAAGTAGCTAGCTAGTATGTTTTCCCAAGCCAAAACTAAAAGGAAGCCAATCTGAAAGAATCTTGCACTATAATGTTATTGGGTCCACATAGTTGTTTGGAGCTTTTGCATCACTGGAAGGAGAAGGATATGTATCTCTGGAAATATTTATAAGAACCCATCATGATGAATGAAGCATTCATTCAGCTCTTCACACTACTATAAAGCTTTGTCCACTTGGAGCTTTTCACTCATTTCAAACAACCAGAACATATAACAATTGCAATGACGAGATGCGCCCTGGTGTGCACTTTCTCTCCGTAGCTGATCATCACCAACCCATACTACTACAATACAATCCATGTATCCATCCACTTTATATCCAGGACTCCTTACTCACACTTGTCCAGGTGAAGAAAAAGACATGATCATACGGAAAGCCTTTAAAAATCCAAAGATTTTATGATCATTGAAATGTGAATAGCCTATGTCATGCATGCACTTTGGGTGGCTAACAATTATGTTGCAACAAGTTGGCATTAGTAAATGAATGAATGTGATCCCTTTGGGCTCACCCACACAAACTTTTTATAAGCAAAAAGTTATTGGATCCACATGTCTTGAGAAGGGAGGGGTGTATATGGCCTCTTCATGACTAACCTTTTTAGTGAGAAATATCCCATGTGTGGATTGATACCCATCTTCTTGTTAACATCAATAGTGAATTTTTAAATCACAAACTTTTTATGAGTGAAAAACACTAGATTCAAATGTCTTAGAAGGGGTGAATGTAGCTGCCTCTTCACTACTAACTTTTTAGTATAGGGGAGGTCCTAAGGTACCTCCCAAGGCTCCATGGAATGAGGTCATGCCTAGGAGTGGTCATTCCAGGACCTGAATTTGTTTTGTGAAAATTAAGTAATAACATTGCATGTAACTTGAATTGAATTTGAATTTGAATTGAATTGAAATCAAATATATTGAATTTCAACTCAACTAAATTCAATTCAAAAATGAGATTTAAATTAATTAAAGAAAATGGGATGCACATTGGTGGAGAATGTATTGAACATGACGTTGCAAAAAAAGAAACTTTTGAAAAAATTTAAATGTGAAAATCCACCTTTTCATGCATCTTTATTTGAGAATGGGCTAAACATATTTTAATTTAAAACTATATAATGATAACTTTTCAAAAAGATGACTTATGAAATCTAAAATTGTCGTACCTAAACCAACTCCAATTATATAATAACCTCCTTACCCACTGAAATTTAAAATTATATAAAAATTATATAATTCATTTAAGCAGGGCACACATATTCTACGAGCCAGTGTTTCTTAACCAAGGTGGGGATCGTACTTCAAAAGGATTAGCCAAATTTGGTTATAAATGAATAAATAAGAAACAATTTTTTTTAAAAAAAAATTTAAGAATCCTTTCATATTGTTTCCTACCTACTGGAATGTGATACAAACATGTGGCATTTTTTCTGCATTTTTTTTCAACATATGTCAATATAAAACTCCAAAAAATGCCTCTCATTTTTTGAAAAAACATTCTAAATTTTTCACCAAATGGTAAAATTTTGCCACTCTAAAAGCCACTGCTACAAACTGTTTTAGGGCAGAGGCAAACCTAATATGGAGGCAACTGCAAATTGTAGTTACCTTGACCACCAATTCATCAGTTCAATGTCCAACTCAAATTTCCAACAAAAAAGAGCCTAAGATCTTAAGATCCTAAGAGCCAAATTGTCTGAAGTAAACAATTGCAAATTGGGCAAGGAGAACATAATAAAACCTAATAAGATTTAAAATAAAAACCTAATAATCACTGAAATCTTGTAAAATCCATTTAGATATTGGAATCAAATATTTAGAGACCAATATATAATGGTGGTGTTGAAAAAGGTTAAAATTAGAATGGTATGAACTTGGACATAAAAAAAATGTTAACTTCAACATGAATTAAATGTTCTCATGTTTGAAACCTAATTTTATTAGGCTCCAAATAAATTGGATATGATTGGAATCGGTTTTCAACTTCCCATTTTGGTTCACTTTAGTATGTTTTCACTTTAGTAACAATCATGTTTGTTTTGTTAGATGACACTTTTTACATACCTTTATGATTTTTCACATCAATAGGGTGTGATTGTTTTAAAAAATTGTACAATTCACCTCTTGTTAGATCTTTCTTTCACAAAAGTGCCCAAGCTCCTTAATGCATTTCTTCAATTAGTAGCTTTCTCCATTTTAGCCTTGGAATTATAAGTCCTTGAAAGTACAATTTATCCTCTTGCTAGTAAAACTTCAAAATTATTTTTTTGATCCTTTTTTGAAAAAGTTCCACACTAATAAGCATCACATTAATTTGCAATGTTTGTATACATTGTTCATCTCTGCGAATGTCTAGTCAACAACTTCAACCCTATTTAATTTTTCTTCAAATTGTCATTAAGTTTTTTCTTTCCATCTACTTCCTTTTGGACACTTTCACCAATTCCCACTAAGCCTCCCTAGTAATCCATCTTTCCCTTTTTGATGAATGGCTACCACTAATCTCTCACACATTTTACTTTATTGGAACGTGGGTGTCTTTAGTGACATCTACTTTTGCTAGATGGAAGCCTTATTCACAAGGTTGTCCTCATCCAACATTTTTTCAAATTGAATATAAAAATGATGCTAGCTTCTACTGCATTCAAATCACAAAATTGTTCATGATTGACATTGAAACAACAATTAGTTCATGCAACCAATTGTGAATTTGAATAGCTTCTTGAAAAAGATGCATCATAAGCTTTTCTAATTTCTCCATCTACCCATTACTAATACCAACACCAATCCCAAGTCCTAGATTTCATCCTAAATATCTTCATTGTCCTTAGTTCCCCCATTGGGTTTTTACTAAGTGCATTTGTGTGTGTGTGATTAGATCTTGGGCCAATTACAATGCAAAAATTGTAATCTTGCATCATGTCCACCCATTTTCCCCTCTTGTTGTGCACATTCAAAATATTGGCTAGCCATTCTAAGGGCTTGTGATCTATTCAAATAGTGAAATGGTTTTGGTATAAATATTAATGAAACCACGTAATACCTCAAACAAGGGTGTACGAACATTCATTATTTATTGGGTGATAGTTATGTTGAACTTTAGATAATGCCTTCCTTGCATATGCCACCATGTGCTCTCTCCTCCCTTCCCATTATAATAACAATACACTTTAGTGGACAAATCAACATTTAGAATGAAAAATGTTTCAAAATGAATTTTAATTGATAAATGAGCTGAAATAAGCTTTTGCTTCAACTCTTCAAAGGCATGATGGCACTTGGAATCCCAATGGAAAGATGCATTTCACTTATTTTATATAAAGATAAGGCTAGCCTTCCATAAGCTTTCATGAAGTTCAAGTAGTATCATTGAAAAGGTTTGGACATTACTAAGGATTTGGGGTCCTACAAAGTTTTATACTTGTTTTGAATTTTCCTAGATCTAGTCTCACACCACTTGCATCCACCATGTGACCCATAAACACAAGATTATTTGTCTCAAGTTCACTCTTGATGGGATTCAATTTGAGATTTACCTCCAAATTAGAAAAAACATGTCATATATGCTCCAACAATACTTCCCTTCCTCGACTATGTTCATTGACATCATCAACAAAGACCTTCACAAATTGGTTTCAACTCCATGTTAAGGATTTCATTCATGACTTGAGAGAATATTTCAATACTAACATCCTTAGCCCAAAGGGCATACTTGTCCATTCATACATACTTACTTGCATTAATAATTATAGTAGTCTTATGCACATCCTTCATAGCCATTTTGATATGTCAAAAACTTGATTACAAGTCCAAAGCACTCAAAATTTGCTCTCCATTCAACTACATCAATAAATCTTCGATTAGAGGAAGGGGGTAGGCATCTACCTTGTTTGTTCATCAAGGAAATGATAATCCCCACAAAAGCTCCAAGATCCATTTTTGTGTGTGTTCCATAAAAGGGAAAAAACAAAACCCATGACAACAAACAATTTCTATGACCATGGTCTATGTATTTGAAGGCAACCCAAAAGAAAGGTTGATGTGAAGTATTGTGATACCACAATACAGGGGCAGCTTAACACATATCTCTGTCTGATATTTAATTAAATTTGAAGATTCCAGATCAAAAGATTCTCTATTTCATTCAATTTTTTAAAAAAAAACTTGAAATTTTTTAAAAGAAAATTTCAACATTTGCAAAACTAATATAATTAGTGTTGAAGCTGGCAAAGTACTACAATAGTGTTTCAGAAATTAATTGATATAAACAACCAAAGTCTCATAAAGCTATTATATTCAGGATTAGCCCTCACATTGGCTAATTAGAATATACCCAATTGATTCTGATATATTTTTATTTTAATTTTCCAAATGCTAATTATTGTTAATTTCTCTATTTTTGGGGATGTTCAATGCTTCTTGGATTTGCTCTTTTTATCCAAACAATTTGCATAACATAAGGACTAATATGATGGGAGTAGAGGTTTGATTGCAAAGATGTTGAGTTAACAAGATGGAGCTAAGCTTCCTTTGCAATGAATAATACATATAGAACTTTAGATTTGAAGGCAATTTTTTAATGAAAGGAAATGGCCTTGGTTGGCAGGACCATTAATGTGGACAAGGTTGGGTTGGGTTGGTTTGGTTGTATACAAGCCATTTTAGTGGCTCTGTAAAAATTTGGGCTTTTATTACCTTACCAGGCTTGCAAAGGACGGCGTAAATATCATATTTTAATTTTGTTCAGAACTATGTACTATAGGGAGAAATAATGGACCCTTTTTGCACAGGTTTTCACCGTTTTTTGTTGGATGTTATTTTGATGCTCATCTAGTTGTCATTTGCAAATTGTCACAAGCAAACCGTCCTCTTTTGGCAGATGTTCACACGATTATTTTTTTGGGGATAATTTTTTTTCCTCATCACCACCTAGTTGTCATTTGGTGAATTGTCGTTAAGTGTACATTATTTGGAATATTGCTTAGTAGATGTCCTTGGGGAATTTTTTTTTTGGGCCCCAAAAAAAAAAAAAAACCAAAAATACTTTCCTTCATTCTCACCACCCTCTAGTTGTCATTTGCAAAAAAGTAATAAGGGGAAAACCCCTTTTTGCAGACGTCCTCACCAATTGTCATTTTGACAATTTCTCACTCTCACCACCATCTAGTTGTCATTTGCAAATTGTCGTTAATATATATAAACAATTGGTATTGTGCTTAAAAGACACCAGAAGTGGTCAGGGCACGTTAGTAGTACATATTTGCAGATCCTCGAGGGCATGTAAAATATTATTATAATTCACATCACAGCTGTAGAAAGCTCGAGTACAAAAACATGACATTTACGCCCAAGCTCCGTAACTAGTATAGGGTAAGGAAAAAAAGCCAAAGTTCTAGAGAGCCACTAAAATGGCTTGTTGTGTATGTAGTATGTATGTATGTATGTACCACCATTCTATCCAAAGCTGGTTACATTTAACCCTGTGACAGGCTAGTCCTTGAGCTTAATTAACTTCTTTGTGCGGCCCAGAACCTCCTCAGGTCATCCAAATTGACAAATTTTAAGAGTGTACAAAGAAATGGGCCAGAAAGGCTAGCAAAGTGTACACATGCACAGGAAGGAAAACATCTGCTTCGGTTAACCTTGTCGCTTAGTCTTGGCATTAATCCTGGGCCAACAATCTCTGGAGCTGGGCCTCGCAAACTAGTGCGCATGCATCTCTGTGGCCTTTGAGTAAAACTATCACACAGCGCACAATGGATGATGTTTGGACAAGAAACACTTTTTCATTGTATTCCTATCCCATGGGTAACCATAATGATTAGTAGCTATGTACTAAAAATCCACATTTATCTAACCTATCTAGTAGCCATCAAGTGCCTTACTTATTTACTTATGGTACTAGGTATGTACCCACTTAGATACATAGTTATGAAGGTAGTGGTGGGTTTAGTTAGGGGTTTAGGGAAGATGGAAGTAGGAAGGATTACAAGATAGGTAGTTGTGGTTTATGCACAACCGAGTCATAACTCGTTTTCCAATGGATGGTGCACTTGTGGGTTTCGGGTGGTGTTTCTCTATTGGTGAGAGGGGGAAGCCTATGGATGACGCTATCAACTAACACCATTTTGGTGTGAACTGGAAATGCAAATGTATTTCAGTGGTACTTAAATCAGAAAATTATTATTGTTATCAACTGGGAGCATTCTAGTGTCAAGTGAAACTGAGTTAACAACTCTAGCTCCAAAACTTGCAGAATCATGAGAATGTGATATCAAATGGTCGGGAACATTTGTGATCTCATTGTGATGACGCTGTATGCTTGAGCAGTCCTCAAGGCCTTGTCCTCAACAAACAATGTTTGCTTTTGGGGTGACTTTTCTATGGAAATAACAAAGTTTTTCAAAGACCTTGTTTCAAAATAAATTATTTTGGTGCCTTTGAAACAAGTGACACATAACATAGGTTTGAATGGATATGATGGATGAATGCAAATCTAGATTATCCTGAATAATTGATAAAAAGAGGAGTCATTATGGAAACCTCAAATCTAACATATGATAAGAAATGAGGCATCATGAAAACCTCTGATCTAATAGAGTTATCTGTAACATCACATGATTATTATCCTGAATAATTGGTAAAACGAGGAGTCATTATGGAAACCTCAAATCTAACATATGATAAGAAATGAGGCATCATGAAAACCTCTGATCTAATAGAGGTATCCGTAACATCACATGATTAGGGGGCGAGAACAGCCAGTTTTGGCATAATAGGGTGTCAAATGTGTCATTGGGAATGAAAAATTTACAAAACGAAATAACTGGGATCCAAACTATTTTTTCCACCAATTTTGGTAATAAATTGACTTTCATCCTGTCTTTCCTTTTTCCTGAGTGCGTCCACTGCTGCTACATATATTTTCACTGCTCCTACCTATACAAATACTATAATTGCTCTCAAACTATACGCATAAAATGGTGAGTTTCATACTGAGATTTAATAAAATTTCCTTGTTATAGGGTTACCACTGAAATAGGGGATAGGGGTGAAAGGGAAAATGTTAAATCAGCCTGCGATTTCCCCCCTCTAGTCTGCCTTTTGTCCCGTTCGTATTTACTAAAAACATGTGGGTGATATGTGGGCACATTTTGCACTCATAACCTTTCATGTTACGAATATTGCAAAGGACACACAACATGCTCAATGACATGTTACAGACCCCTAATATCCAAAACATGCATAACATGGACCCAAATTGTGTTTAGGTATCAGAAGGTAAAAACAAATGGGGCAAAGGGCAAACTGAGAAAAAAAATCACAACAATACTATTTGTACTGACTACCTTAACAATCTCAGGCCAATTTAACATGTTCCAGGTGAAACCAGGCCCAAAGACAGGGTGAAATGACTTTACCAATAACTCTAATACATCATACGAAATTTAGCCATCATGGAAATCTGAGATCTAACACACTATAGAAAATGCGTTACCAATTATTAACATGTCCCATGCTCCAACAAATTGTTAAGAGTGAGTGTGTGTGTGTGTGCTCATTGTATATGTACTTATTGCCAGGTCTGACATTACTATATGGGAGCTGTGTTTATTTATAAGTTTAAATAATGCAAACATGTTACACAATGACTTTGTTCGCCTGTGAACACATTCAAGGCTGGAAGTCATTGCAGCATGTGAATGAAAAGCTTGGCAATAAAGTTGATCTTTTGTCAGAAGTTTTTGAGAATTTCTCTCAAGAGTGTTTGTTTTGCGTGTTTTATCATTGTATTTGTCTTTTTGTGAGCAAGACCCAAATTGATACTGCCTGTAAAGAAGTCTCTTTCCTGAGTTTTTTTTGGCAGCCAGCCTGAGTCGACACAAAACAAATTATCACGCAAAATTGCTGCAAATGACTACTCCCCCCATCTGCAGTCATTTCTATTAGATCTTGCCAGTGTTGAGAATTTCTCAGAGTTTAATGCTCATGATTTTGTGTTCTTTTTTTGGGTTGTAACTTGTTCTTTGGGAAGAACATTAAACTGGCCCAAGGGTCTTAAATGGAGCCGGTACAAAACGACCACCCCCATCAGCATGATGTCATCCTTTTCCTTGCCGCGTAACCCTCTCCATCTCTAGTTACTTTCTCGCACATAACCCTCTTTCCGTTTCTCGTTCCCCTCTTGTCATAACCTCCAACCCCTCATAGGTGCCACATCACCACCCTACATATAGGGTCCCCTTGTTACTTCTTTTTTGTAACCCACCATCCCCATCCCATCCCCATGCTACTTTATGCCATACATGCCCCTTCCGTCACCATGCCCCCCCGCCCCCACACCACCTTGTCATCCCATCCATAGACCTTTTTGCTTTAAGGCATTGTTGTTGTCTTTTGTCAACTTGCCTGTTTTGCAGCCATCTTGCACAATATTCCCCCAACTCCGTTGTTTTCTACACGTGTAAATCCATCCTTCTTCTCACTACTTTTGTAGGTGCTCGATCACATCCATTAGTTGTTTGATTCTTGCAAGTGGTTTTATAACCTTTGATTCACTTTCATGTGTTTTCAGTCCTCAATTCATGGAGTTCTTGCATTGCAAAATTGTAGGTAATAACATCATTTTTCACCCCTTTTCCAAAGCTACCAAATGTGTCTTGTGTCCTTACATTCCATATGTTTTTTATTCCTTCATTCTTGCATTCATTAAACATGTTTGATATTTTGGACTTGTTCCATCTACTAATTCGATGCTAGCTTTTGATGAGCTCACATCCTTTTGATCATGCATTTTTGCATTGTTTCTCACATGTGATATTTCCAATTTCAATTTCCCTTTTATTGAGCTTTGATTCCACACCTCATCCCTACAATTCAAAAGGTATTCATCATTGTTTTGCATTAACCTTGGCAATCTATTTTTACTGTCTTATGCCCCTAAAACATGACCATACCCATAGGTTTTGTTGTTGATTGTTCTTGTAACATGGGCATTTTCATGGGACTTCATGTCAAGATCTTGTTGTTTTCATGTTTTTTTTTTAATGTTGTTGTTTATTGCATTTTTGGTATTAATGGGTTTTTGGTGTTTATGGAGGTATTATGGGTTCATTATTTTAAATATGTATATTAGGGTATAGGCATTAAAATATTGCATCAAAAAAGGGAGATTCAAAATGATATTTTAATATGACCTATGAAACATTACATTGAGAAATGCAAAAAAGATTCATGGAAAATCGAAAGTTTCAAATGTAATAATCCACATCAATTTGTACAAAACATTCAAAAGGCTACAAAAATGCACATCTATGTTCAAAAAGCTATTATATGATTATCATCATTAAAACCATGAAATTGGCAATAAGCCTTGGCCACCTCCTCCCCCATGTTGTGTGATGGTGGGGGTACATTTGGCAATGTTTTATAGTGAGACAAATTGCATTAGCCATAAATTGGTCCTTCGTAGTTCCACACAATTTAAATTATAATTTACACATTTTGTCAAAATAATTTGAAATTTTGATCAAACAATTGAACTTGAAGTAATGGAAGGGTTTAAAGATAAATATTGTCCATGAATTGTCTTTTATGCATGGAAAGCAAGGATTGTTTGTAGTTCTTAAAATCAAGTGGACTTGTTGGACTCCGCTCCCATAAAGTGGCATTCTGTGCCACAATTACTTTCCTCACATAGGATAACTTGCATTAGAAGATGGTGTAACCAAGTTTTTCATTCTTCTCAATTCATGAAATGCATATCAAAAGATGTATCCCACACCCCAATTAGACATTTCAAAAATCTTCAACTTGATTTTTGAAGCAAGTTTCACCAAAAGCAGTTTAAAAACCTCCATGTGCACTTATGATGTTTCCTTTAAACAATCGCATTCCAATGTAGTTTTTGTTCATGCACGAGCAATTGAATTTTGCTCATTCCGTTGCAAAATTAATTAGGCATCATTTAACATGCGAGCATTCATTACCAAATGATTTTGATGTCGAGGCCCCCTTCACGAGTTGAACAACACTCGAAATTTCCCTTTTCAATAATGAGGTCATGCACCCTTTTTGTATGTAGTTAGTATCCATTTTGCAACATATGATTCCTTGCATTCTTTAATTTTGTAAAACCATTTCAAATCCTTTTTGACCCATTCGACACCTTCCTTGAAATTTGAAGGAGGGGCCTCCAAGAATATTACATTAAAGGTTATTGGAAGAATTTCTTCAATTTCATGGTCATGGTTGGATAGCTCATTAATTGCATTAGTTTCAAGATTTGAAATCACACCATTAGGGGCATTTTTGCCCACAAGGATGGAGGGTTTCGAGGTGCCCCTTTGTGTTCTTTTATGCATTTGTACCATGTTATAAAAAATTTTTAAAAAAGGGAAAAAAATTGATCATAATTTAATTATAGAGTTTTGCTGGCCCCATCTTTCACCACCTTGACCCTTTTTCTCTTTGGTGTTGGTGGAAAGTGGGTGGATAGATGGGGGATAATTTAAAGCTCACTTCTTCTTTTTTTAACGATAGTAGGTAGGGACAAAACATGCATTTTTTTTTTTTTTCTAATGATGGTAGCATTAATAGAGAATGGACATTTTGCAATTGGTGCTTATGACTAATTTTAGTCATAAACATTTGTAACTAAAATTTTAATAGTCATGTTGGACAAGTCACATGTGACATTAATAAAAAATGACAAGGAGTATTGGATGAAAGAAAAAATCAACAAAATACACTTTCATCCTTTGACTAATCATATACATATTGTCACTTGCAACTAGGATGCAATTTTTTTGGTGGACAATGGGAACAAGTTATGTGTTGCCACGTGTTTCAACTTTTAATAATTAATAAGATATTTATTATAATTCTAAAATAATCTAAACATTTAATTTTTATGTTTGGATGGTTTTAGATTATGACATATGGTGTAAATTTTTTTTGCGATGTGGCATATTAATTGAATTTTTAAATTTAAATTCCAAAATAAATTCAAATCAATATTTAAGTTTATAGGTCAAATTAAATGTCTACCTACTTACTTACCCATCTAGATTAAACACCTATCTAGATAGGACCTATTTATTTACCTAAGTCAAATATTGCCTTAGGTAGGTTGGTAGAAAGGTAGGTAGGTAAGTTAAGGAGGTAGGTAGTTAGGTGTAAATATATGAATATTTACATTTTATTTTGGGTTAAACTTTTTTTATTAGCTCATTTCATATTGTCGCAACCTTAGCCTTGGGCTTGTGACTAAGGCAAGTGCTTGCAAAGGTGTGGGCAAAAAATGAAGCTTAGAATCACATTTCATGTTCTTGGGAATGTAAAAGTGTGAGGGAATAACCTCACACTCCCAAGTGGGCTCTCACTTTGGGAGTTGGAGTTTCGATGGACTCCTGAATTTTTAGAAGGCGATTGTAAGGGTCAAAACTCATTGAATTGAAAAGTTCCTTGTACCATTGGAAAATTCTTGATTTTTGTTTCACAAGGCACTGGTCCTTCCTTTTGGAGATGGTAGGGTAGTCCTCTCTTTTAGTGGTGATGGTGGTGACGGTGGAAACGGTTGTTATATCAACACAACACCTTTCCTTCTTCCAAATGACAATGGTGAAGGAAATTGCTACAATGACACCTCTCCATCTTTCAGCAACAATGGTGGAAACGGTTGTTGTAATGACACAACACCTTTTCTTCTTCCAACAGTGATGGTTGAGTGGATTGTTATAACAACGCAACATCTTTCTTTCTTTCTAGCAACGATGGTGGAGGCGATTGTTGTAGTGTCGTTATTGTGAAGGAAGAAAAAAGGAAGAAAAGAAAAAAAAAAAAAAAAAAAAAAAAAAGGGGGGGGGTGGG
>Ga0116227_10000807_pt1 | contig 65021 bp, 68 predicted proteins | sample S1TSphgellanicum_FD_89693 | JGI IMG/M metagenome (GOLD analysis project Ga0116227, IMG submission 89693) | Host-associated microbial communities from peat moss isolated from Minnesota, USA - S1T2_Fb - Sphagnum magellanicum MG | ecosystem: Host-associated > Plants > Peat moss > Unclassified...
ATCGTCTGGACCGTGGCCGCGTTGCCCGAAACTCGCCCGCTGCGTCGTGCGACCGAGCCGCTTTCAGCTACGTTAAAAATTATGCTTCACGATTCGCTAATCTGGCGTTCCGCGCTGCTGGTCCCGAAAGGCTCGTACTACCGACATGGCCGGTTCAAAGTTAAATGCATCTCGACACCGACTATTCGGGCGTCTTCAATGTGGTGGCTGCCAGCTTCTTGGCAAACGAGGCGTCGAGCGCCTCGCCTAGCAGCATCCGGTACCAGAACGCTCCATGAATCATGTCTGACGCCGTGTCTACGTCGAAATCTTCGGCCAGTTCGCCACGCTCGACGGCTTGCTCGAGAAGCGATTTGACGATTCGGGCCCGAGGGAGCAGGAATCGTTCGCGAAAGTTTTCGAGAAATTTGGGATCTTCCTGCGCGGAGGCCATCAAGCTACGCAAGGCCGCCCCATCCTCCAGCAGATTGGTGAAAAGATGGGTCAAAAAGCGGCCCAGGACATCACCGATCGGCCCATCCGTCACGACCGGGATACGCCCGGCGCTATCCAGGAACGCATCCAGAACCAATTCGGCCTTACTCGGCCAACGTCGGTAAAGCGTCTGACGGCCAACGCCCGCCTCATCCAGCAGGTTTTGAACGCTAACTCGCTGGTAGCCCCGCTCCGTCACCAATCGCCTCGCTGCGGAAAGGAGCGCCGGCCCGGCGGCGTCATCCCTCGGCCGCCCTACATTTTTATCCATTTGCGCCTCCGACAATTGCGAGACTGCAGTATCGCATGTACTATTCGAGAACATAGTCTCGTATTGGTGAATCACCTCACCCCTTCCAGGAAGTTGCTCATGGCTGCACTGAAACCCGCAGGGGCGTTTTCGCTGCTCTGCGTTGCCTGCTTAACCATCATGGTCGGTTGCGTCATCGTGCCAGGGCTCCATAGCATTGCCGCAGGCTTGGGGGTCCCCGCCTCTGCAAGCTGGCTCGTGACGCTGCCGGCGCTTGGCGTAGTAGTTTTTGGTCCATTGGCAGGACTACTTATTATGCACAAGGATGCTCGCGCTGCGTTGCGGATCGGCCTTGTCCTGTATGGCGCGTTGGGCGCTGCCGGTGCATGGATGCCCAGCGCCGCTTTTATATTTGCCGACCGATTGCTGCTCGGTGGCGCAACCGCGATCGTGATGTCATCGGGTATCGCCCTGATCTCAGAGTTTTATACCGGTCATGCCCGGTTGAAAATGATGTCCATGCAAGGCATGGCGATCGAACTCGGCGGCGTCATCTTTTTGTGCATCGGGGGACTGCTTGCCGAGATAGGTTGGCGCTGGCCATTCGCGCTTTATCTGATGGGCTGGGTTTTTCTTGCGATGGTCGAGTTGTTCGTTCCACGCTACCACACTCCGGCAGTCGAGCTAACGTCCTCCCTCAACGGGGAGAAGAAAACATTATCGAAAGTCGCCATCGTTTTTTTCGCCGCGTTTTTGGCGATGGTTATCTTTTTCACCGCAATCATCGGCCTACCCCTCCGCCTGCATGACTTCGGTCTCAGTGAGGCGCAGATCGGCTATCTACTCTCGTTCGTCTCGCTGGTTGCCGTCGTCGCCGCGTCGACTTTACCCAGACTGACCGTACGCATTGGCGAGACCACAACACTTGCGATCGGATTCATTTGCTACGCGTGTGCCCATCTCATCTTCATCACGGCGCTAGGGGCGAATACGATAATCTTCGCCGCTTTCGTGTTGGGTGTTGGCTTTGGGCTGACTGTTCCACTAGTCAATCACATGGCGGTGGAGCGAAGCCATCCCGGCAACCGCGGGAAAGTTCTCGCGTATCTGTCGATGTCCATCTTTCTGGGGCAATTCATGTCCTCCTTCTTGCAATATCTTCCGGGGGGAAACATGCAGACCTTTGCCGTCGCAGTGGCGTTGTCAATCGTCGGTGCCCTGACCTTCGGATCCCGATCGATGTTGAAGTCGCGTATGCGCCGTCGCTCCTGGTAGTTTGCAGGCAAGTCGAAAGCACCTCCTCCATCACCCATCGAACGTCATCTTGCACGCTTGCCGGCCGCCTTCGGTGCCACCGCGTCGAACAGTGCGCCCAGGCCTTGCTCGAAGCGAGCAGGGTGAACTTCGACATGACCGCCGCCAAACGCCTCGGCGAGCCGAGGGAATGCGCCAGTGGCGAGTTGGCTCGTTGCGAACTCCCGGTCGACGGTCGCCTCCGTGGCTGCCTGACGCAGTGCGTGACCAAAGACGAAGTCATCAACCATCGCGAGCAGTGTGAACTTCTGCGTTGTCGTCAAAGCCGTTTCATCGAGCGCTTCGAGGCATTGCTCCACGTGGCGCATCGTGTTCAGTCCGGGAGGAGCGGACACCATCGCGAACAGCGCCCAAGGGTGACGGATGAATACCGCGTGGGTTCGCCTGGCAATCTCCGTCATCGCGCGCCGCCAGCCCTTTGGCAACGTCTCGAGTAGCGCTTCGCCCATGATCGCGTCGTCCATTGCCGCGATCAACTCGTCCTTGGAACTCACGTAGTGATAAAGGCTCATGGTTCCGACGTCCATCTGCTGCGCAATCCGGCGCATCGACACCGCGTCAAAACCTTCCTTGTCGGCAATATCGAGTGCGACGGTCGCGATCAGTTCGCGGCTCAACGGTGTTTTCGGCATTGACATCCGTACAGTGTACCAGTACTATTTTCGTACACTGTACGAGTTTCTCCGTCTTCCATGAACAAACCTGCTGTTTTGATTGTCGGTGCCGGCCCAACGGGCTTGACGCTCGGCATCGATCTCGCGCGTCGGGGGATTTCATTTCGCCTGATCGACGCCGCGGCGACACCTTTTGAGGGATCCCGCGGCAAAGGCATTCAGCCACGCACGCTTGAGATCTTCGAGGACCTCGGCGTAATCGAGCCCATTCTCGCCGCCGGCGCGCTGTATCCGAAAATGCGAGCGCATCTCGGACCGTTTTCGTTGCGGGTAGCTTCGCTGGGTTCATCCCGGCCGCCAACCGAAAGCGTACCCTATCCGAACCTCTGGATGGTCCCGCAAGCACGTACGGAATCGATCTTGCGTGAACGGCTGCACGCGCTCGGCGGCAGGGTTGAGTTCGGCACGGCACTGATGACGTTCAGCGCAAATGAGAGCGGAGTCCACGCCACACTGTCGAGCGGTGAAACCGTGTCCTCAGATTTTTTGGTCGGCGCCGACGGTGGCCGAAGCACGGTGCGAAAGGTGCTCGGCCTGCAACTCAATGGCGAAGCGATAGGCCAGCAGCGCATGCTGGTGGCAGACCTTGAGGTCGAAGAGCTAGATCGCGATGACTGGCACTTATGGCCTGTCTTCACAGGCGGCTTGATGGGACTCTGTCCGTTGCCGGGCACCTCGTTGTTCCAGTTCACTTCGAAAGCGAAGACGGCCGAACGAGGCATCGAAGCCGCGTTGCGCAAAGTCACAGGTCATCGGGTCAAACGAGTCGCGTGGAGCTCGATCTATCAGCCGGCGGTACGTATGGTTGATCGTTACCGCGTCGGCCGCGTGCTCCTAGCAGGGGACGCCGCGCACATGCATCCACCGGCAGGCGGTCAAGGGCTCAACACGGGCATACAGGATGCCTACAACCTTGGCTGGAAGCTCGCGCATGTCGCGCGTGGCGGCCCGGCGCAACTGCTCGATACGTACGAAGCCGAACGTCTCCCGATCGCATCGGCGATGCTCGGCTTGAGCAAACGCCTGCATCAGACACACTCGATCAAGCGCGGCGACGCAACGAACCAGCTCAACCTGCATTACCGGTCGGGTCCCCTGTCCTCAGGCCTCGCGTTTGGAAACCTTCATCCCGGCGATCGCATGCCCGACGTCCGGCTTGGCGATGGCAGCAGACTGTTCGAGCATTTGCGCGGCACCCACGCGACGCAGTTCACCCCGTCGAATGGCCCGAACATTCTGATTCGCCCGGACGGCTACATTGCGCACATCGGCTCGATGCACGCTGGAGAGTACGCGGGTGAGTCGATACGGTACGTTCAGGGCACATTTCATCACCCCGGCCAACGGTAGTTCGTCCGCGGGCTTCCTCAAATCGCGGGTGAGCCCGATTGCTTGCGCTGGCGCTTTTCGCGGTACATGGCGACATCCGCCAACTCTAGCGCCGGCTCGACGGACATGAGTCCGACGGCCGTCACACAAACACTCGCGCGGCATATTCGATGGTTCGGCCGTTGACCGCGTAGAGGCCGTGTGTCGCCTCAAAAGCACGCTGTTGCAATTGCTCTGCGGCGCTTTGCGCCTTCTTTGCCGACGCGGGACCTGGACACACCAAGGCAAATTCGTCACCGCCAATGCGCGCGAGCATATCCGTGTCACGTGTCATTCCGGCGAGCCGCCGCGCGCATTCGCTCAGGAAGCGGTCGCCGGTTACGTGTCCATACGAATCGTTAGTGCGCTTGAAGTCGTCGAGGTCGATGATTCCCACGATCACGTACGAGCCGTCCCTCGCCGCTCGCGCCAATAGCCTGCCAAGCTCACCGTGAAGCGCGCGCCGGTTGGGCCGGCCCGTCAGAGCGTCGGTCAAGGCAAAGTTCGCGAGGTATTCGTTCGACTGCCTCAACTCCTGCAGCAATCGCTCCCGCTCGACGTACTGGCCGATCAGCTTTGAAAAGATGTTCAAGGCGCTCAGCGCTTGCGGATCCAGTGCCTGCCTGCGCTTGCTGGCCCCGCACAATGTGCCGATCACCGCACCATTGCTGGCGCGAACGGCTGCGCTCGCGTACGTCTGGATCCCGAGATCGTTCGCCGCCCGAGAGTCGCCCCAGATCTCGCTGACGTCGGACGTGAAACGGCGTCCTTCGTCCAGACAACGCTTGCACAGCGTATCGGATCATGGGACCGACAGTCCCTCCGGAATAAACAGTTCGCCTGCGTTTCGGACATAGTCGACGGACTGCACCCCCGCCTCCTCATCGATCGAGGTCAGGTACAGGGACTCGAGGCCGGTGATCAGTTCAAGCACTTCCAGCAGCGGCCTCGTGAGCTGCTCGAGACTCTCGGCCGACGCAACCGACTCCGACAGCCGCTCAAGCATCAACTCCATGTGGACCTCTGGTTGTCTGTACGTCGCGTTCGACACAGGCTCGTTGGCAGTCACCCGCGACGCGATTCCCGAGCCGCAACGGCGCGACGGAATCAGCACAGAGGTAACCTGAAAATGTTAGCTAACACAATGATACGCGACAGCCGGGGCGGTCCAACCAGCCGCGCGCCCCTCGTCTAATCTGCCGGAGTCGCCGGCGCCGCACCAGTCCCAAGAGCCAACGACGCATTCCCCTGCGCCGCACCGCATTGATGGCAATGCGGGAAAAAGAAGAAATTGCGCCCACCGCATCCACAGAGATTGAACAGCCTCAGTCCGCAATGCACGCAGAACGTGGAATCGTCGCCACCGAGGTTCCATTGTTTGTCGCACGACGGGCAGCGTTTCTTTTCGAGTGAACGAACGGCTTTCTCGTAGCCGATCGTGCGTGCGCGCGCTCCCTGGTCCTGCTGCAATTCCAGTTGCTTGCGCTCGGCGTAGCGCTGAAACGCTTTCAACATATAGAGGCCGGCAAACACCGTGAGTGCGATGCCGACCAGCACCCTCACATAGCCGCCGAAATTCGGCAGATACGGGACCAGTTCGATAAAAAACGCGCTCAACGCAAACAGACCGAAACCATACACGAAAGGCCAGTAACGAACCTTGCGGTAGCGAATGAACAGCCAGATCGCGATCAGCAGAATGGGCAAGGTCAGCGCGAGGCGCAGGCCAAACACCTGCAACTCATAGTGCCGGGTCGCCTCGTCGAAGCGCTGTTCGGCTGCTGCATCCTCGCTGGCGATTTGCACGTCCAGCTGACTCTGCTGCGCGACGAGTGCCCGTTGCTGGTCGCCGATCGCGTCGATCTGATGCTGCCAGTCGATCGTCACGGCCTGCAACGAGTCCAGCTTGCGGGTTCTCGCGAGCAGGTCAGGGTCTCGTGTGCTGTCGCCCGTCACCGAGCGCGTGGCCAGCCAGTTGCGGAAACTCTCCTTCTCGTCCGCGTACTGCTTCGCGGCGCGTCCGCGCGCCACCTCCAGGGTTTCAGCCTTTTCATCGAGCGTGTCGCGCTGCGCCTGCAGGTCGCGTCGTGCTGCATCCAGCCGCGCCTTCGCCGGTGCATCCGCGAATTGCTCCATGACGGGCGGCCCGCCATGGGGTGCAAACTCCATGTCGCGGATCACGAGGCTGCCGAACATGTTCAGAAACACGGCGAAGACGATGGCGATCGCCCATGATGCAAGTCGTAAGAGCCGAGCGGGACCGGTCAAACCGTCGCTGGAGGTCATCATTGTTTTTAGCCTCAGGGAATGGGGTGATTCGTTTGCGATCTGGACGTGAGGGGCTGTGCCGTGACGACCGTCATAGCCGATCGGCGCGGCCTGCTGCGTGTCGAATCTTATCGGAAGTTCGAACACCCACTGCCGCGCTCCCCTCTCCTGTCAACCTTCACAGGTGGAGAATCGCACATGCGCCACCTACACTCGGGAACGGGCCTTGCACGAGGCAAAGCCCCGTCGACCAAGCCCGTCGATCCGGTGGAGTACCTGCCTGTACCGCTCACACCCCGGCGACGCAAGCCCGGCGTTCCTTTTCTGTCACTACAGTGAGTCATGCCATGCAAAATCGCGACGCGTCGGGCAAGGAATCCGGAAAGACAATCGAATTCGAGCTATCCCCGGACGACCTGAAAGAGATCGCAGCGGGGAAATCGGTACAAATCCCCAGCGCCAGGTTCTTTGGCAAAACAACCTTCACCATCGAGAACGCGCCCATTCCCAAAAGCATCAACGACGCGGTAACCATTCAGCTCGACGTCAAAAGCAAAAGAGACGGCAAATGAGATCGGGCCGGGCTGCGCCCCTGGTGAGCGAGATCGCCATCGGCACGCTTCACGATGCGGACAGCGTCAGCCGGCCGTTCTATGAAAAGGCCCTCCGCAATGCCTTTCGGCTTAACGACGTGCCCTATGGCAATGCGTGGTTCGGCAACGAATTCCGGTGGCGTGCTCGCGATCAGGACTGGCTGGCGAGCCTGATCATCTCCGATGTCGACATGGAGGGCTACAGCGCCGGCCGCCTCTGGCACTACGGCGTGACGATCGAGCAGTCCTCGATTGCCGACGGCATGCGACGGCACGCTGTCGACGAAGCCAGACATTCACGCATGTTCGCGAAGATGCTGTTCAAGGTATTTCCCAGCCTCGAATCGGACGCGCTGAAGACGAAGCTGCGTACGTATTCTCCGGACCTGAAATCGCTGGCGCCGCGCGCACCCTACAGTCTCACCCCGCCGCCCGGCATGGAAGAACTGCTGAACTCGCTCATGTTGATCAACCTGTTCGAAATCAAGTCGCTGATCCTCGAAAAGCTGCTCGCACCGGTATTGGTGGCTCACGCGCCGGGGGAAAATCGCGACTATCTCGGACGGACCATGAGCACGATCGTCGCAGACGAGGTTAACCACATCAGGTACAGCGCCGATATCCTCGAAGAGGCCTCCCGCACGGGATACGCCGACTATATCTTCGACGGCCTGCGCGACTTCCAGCGCGTGCTCAACATGGTGACCGAGCGCGAGCTTGAAGAGGACGTGTCGCCGGTCGCTTCGGCGGCATGAACGGCAAGGAGAGCCCATGCCGAATCGCTTCTTCTTTCGCAAGGAAAACACCCTGGACGATGCGCGGCTGGCAGCGCTGAAAACGGGCATCCTCTCCAGCGAATACCTGGGACCCAGTCCGCTCGGCAAAGAGTTCATCAGGAGCAAGGGTTTCTCCGTCGTATTCCAGCGTGCCTACGTCGAAGAGGTTGCCGAACGATTCCCTTACCTGGCGCCGCTCTTCGATGCCGTTCTGTTCGAGTCGAGCAATGCCTTCTATCTGAATCCTCTGGTACTCGAAGGCTCGTCGAAGGTGGAACCCCACATCGACTGCAGGCTGCTCGCCGAACCGAATCTCCGGCTGATTCCCAACCTCGTGAGCGTGCTTTACGTCGACATGGCCCTCGATATCGAAGGCGGGTATCTGATCCTGAACTGCGGGCACGACAACGAGATTTCGTTGCGTCCGCAAACGAATGAAGTGATTCACTTTCTCGGCAGCATCGTTCATTCGGTATCCGAAATAGAAAGTGCGAGTCGCAGGATCAGCGTGGTTTGCGAACAATACAATCTGTCCGACGAGCTGTTGGAACGGTTCCCCGCCTTCACCGTCATCACCGATTCCGACATCGCGCCGCGCGTCGCCTGAAGTTGTGCCCGGCGCGGGTCCGCTTGCCTGCATCACCGTCACCGCCACTGTCGTCGCCAAAACAACGGAACCCACCTGAAAGAGGAATGCGATGAAGATTCTGATCGTCTACACCGGCGGCACAATCGGTTGCGTCGGAACGCCGTTGAGTCCCATGGACGGGCCGGACTTCGAGCGTGCGTTCACGAAGAACGTGACGCCCATCGTCCAGCGTCAATACCCGGATTGCTCGTTCGGCTTCTACGCCTTCAATCCGACGCTCGACAGCACCAACATGCAGCCCGCCGACTGGTGCAGCATCGCGGTGCAAATACTGCAGAACTACGCAGCCTATGACGCCTTCATCGTGCTGCACGGCACGGACAGCATGGCCTGGACGGCGTCGGCCCTGTCGTTCCTGCTTCAAGGTCTCGCGCCCACCGGCGCCCCGCTCGCAACACTCACCAAACCGGTGATCGTCACCGGTGCGCAACTGCCGCTCTTCGACCAGCAAGGCAACCAGCCAGCCGACAGCGACATTCTGCTGTTCGGCACAGACGCGTTGCAGAACGTGTGCGGCGCCGTGGCCACTGCTTACGCGGGCATCGCTGAAGTCGGCCTGTATTTCTACAACACGCTGATGCGTGGCAATCGTGCCGTCAAGACGAATTGCAGCCAGTTTTACGCGTTCTCGTCGCCGAACTTCCCGCTGCTCGCGGAATACGGCGTCGTCTTCACCCAAACCGTGCAAAACCTTCTGCCTGCGCCCGCGAGCCCCGCACTCGCACTGGATCGCCAATGGCCAACCGTCCTCGAGCAAGTGACGCAGATAGCGAAAGCGATTGCGTCAGTGGGTGTGATCGCATTTCCGGCGTTTCCCGCATGGGCCGTCAGCTCGACGACGCCCAACACCGCGCTCATTGCGAACGTCCTCCGCGCAGCGCTCGCTCAAGGCGTGAGCGGCCTGATTCTCGAGTCGTACGGCGAGGGTAACTTTCCAAGCGGCAATCCCGCCACACCGCAGCAGGGCGCGATCTACCAGGTTTTGCAGCAAGCGCATGCGAGCGGCGTTGTGATCGTCGACTGCACCGAAGTGACGGCGGGAACGGTCAATGCCACCGCCTATGCCGCCGGATCCTGGTTGAGCGAATGCGGCGTCGTCGGTGCGTCGGATATGACGAGCGTCGCCGCACTGGCGAAGCTGATCTGGCTGCAAGCCGTCAACCGCGCATGCGGATACGGCTGGTCGCAAACCAGAATCGAGAACCTGATGCAGACCGATCTCGCGGGCGAAATACAGGACATCGACCGCGTCGACAGCCGTGGCGCGGGCTTCCTCGCACCTGGGCAGTCGATTATGACCTTCGATGGCAGCGCGACGCTCGTCAACGATCCCGTACTGGGACCGCTCCTCAGCGATGCGTCCGTCACGCCACCGCTTGAATTCAGACTGGTTCCCGTAGCGGGCGCCGCGATGCCGGGCAGGCTTGCGATCGCGCCGGACGGCACGGTCACGTTCAATGATCGCACGAACGCAGCGATCTATCGCCGCGCGCCTCCGGCGCCGTCCAGCGCGTGCCTGCTGGTGCTCACGGGCCAAAGCGGAAGTGCGCCGACGCTGGCGGTGGTCAGCGCAGCCACCAACCAGGTGGTGAGCGTGCTGTATCCGCCGTCGTCGGCGCCAGGCTGACGTTCAAATGATGCTGATCTGCCCGTAAGGCACGAACAGCCAGGCGTAGAACTGATAGCTGACGACAACGTCGTCGGCGCTACCCTGGATCATCGGCCCCTGGTTGACGGTCCAGTTGGCCGTGGCAGGGTTGCTGATCGGATTGCCGGCGAAGTCGAAGTTCGTCACCTGATCGCCACCGTCTTTCTGCGACCATGAGTTGTACGGCGATGCGATGTCGCAGCGCACCCAGTGATAGTCGCCCGGCCACGATACCGACGGATCCGCTGGTGAGATCAGGAGTGCGACGTAATGACCCTCGGCTGCCCCCTGGCGTGCCGTCAAGGCGCCAATGGACGTCGTCGCATCGCCGGCGAACTGGAGACCGTCGAGCTCCGCGCCCTGAACAACGTCAGCACCCGTGAAGTTCTGCGGCAGGAAGTAACCATGCATGCGGCCGGGCTGCGCAAACGAGTTGCTCGCGGCATTGCATGAATAGTTGTAGCAGTTGTTATTCGGCTGAAATTTGAACGACATGAAATAGCCCTGGCAATTCGTCGCGGGGGCATAGGTGTTGTCGGGGTCGGTCACAGTGGGTGCATATTGCGGAACTTGCGTGCCGCCCGGTACGGTGACATAGATGGGCGCGATCTGTTCTTCCGCTTCGCTGGTGAGCAAAGCAAACTTCTTATCGTCCGGCGCAATGCGGCCGCTGAATTTGTAGTGCCGGTTTGCACGAAGCATGCTGATCTCCTGTCTGCTGCGTTTTACGCCGAGCCGGGAAGCCGCGCATCGTCGAAGTCAGCGGCTGTTTAACACGCCATTCGTTTTGGGGCCAACAGCGTTGAAGGCGGTGAACAGGAAGTCGCTTCTGATGTTGAGACAGGCCATTGCGCCCTGCCGCCGGGCATCGGATGAACGATGTCGACGACATCGTGAACGAATCATCGACGCGTGCCAGGCGTCGCACAAGCTGCGAATGTTGTCAGGAAGGGGGCGGCGGTGAGGAATGGGGACGACCTTCATGTCATAGAAGTGGAGTCCTCCTCTGCGTTGACTGTCCCGCCGATAGTAGGCTGCGGAAGCTAGGTGATACGCCTGGACAACAGATAGGCGAGCGAAACGATCGACAAGCCGTGGCGGCTTCGTCGAAGTTTTGCGCGCGAAATCCGCGCGCCGCATCCACCTACGAGCCTTGATCGCGCGACGCTTACTTCGCCGCCGCAGCGCGCTCTATCGTAGCGATATCGATCTTCTTCATGGTCATCATCGCGTCCATCGCACGCCCTCCGGCATCGCGATCGGACCCGCTGACGAGCTCAAGCAGCCGCCTGGGCGTGATCTGCCAGGAAAAGCCCCAGCGGTCCTTGCACCAGCCGCAAGGCGCCTCCTCCCCGCCGTTGCCGACAATGGCGTTCCAATATCGGTCAGTCTCTTCCTGGCTATCCGTCAGGACGATGAAACTGACCGCCTCATTCGCCTTGAAGGCGGGGCCACCGTTGAGCCCCAGGTAGCGCCGGCCCAGCACAGTGAACTCGATCGTCAGCTCCGCGCCCTGCCCCACGCCCGGCTTCGGCGACACATGGCCGGCACTAACATGGCTATCGGGGAAGGTAGCGGCGTAAAACTCCGCAGCCTCACGCGCTTTGCCTCCATCGAACCACAGGCATGTTACAAGCTCAGTCATCGCAACCTCCTTGTCGGAAACTCGAACCGTCGAGTGGCTTCAATAATACTCGCCGCTACAGATGCAGTTTGATCCCTTCCGCAAAGGCGTGAATGACTGCTTCGCATCGCGCCAGAAGCATCCACTGACCCACGCGGGTCGACACCAGCAATCGCGCCTCGATCAATGCCGCGACGTGCGCCGATACGGTGGACTGAGAGAGCCCGCTGCGCGCGTGAATTGCATTCAACGGCACCCCGCAACCCACGTCGAACGATCCCTGTACGAAGTAGGCGTTCGGCGTCTTCAACCACTTCAGGATCTCGCGCCGGAACGGGTTGGCGAGCGCCTTATGAATCAGATCCTCGTCAAGCGCCGCTTGCGACACACACATCGCAGGAGTTGGACTGCCCTGCGAAGGACTGGTGGGGTTTTGAGTCATGGTTGGCTCGACAGTGACTTGCCGATGCTTCTGGCGAACGCTTCGCCAAGGTCTTCCCTGACGAAAGCCAAGGCCATCTGGATAGCGTCACCGACACCGCGCGACGAGTACACGTTGCCATTCTTCAGGCAGCGGCGGTCGGCAAGGCCGGCACGCGCGAGTAGAAACGCCCCGTTCGACACCGATGCGAGCCTTCGCACTCTGCACCCGGCATCGCCAAGCCAGCGCACCAGTTCGCGATGCTCGCGCCCCGAGCCGATGAGCGGCGAACCGGGCACCACGACGATGTCGAATGCAGTACGAACATCCGACAGACACTCCGTCGTGCCCACCGCTAAGCCACTCGAGCACAGCACGGGCCCCGGCGACGTTCCCACGAGATGTTGCTCATACAACGTTGCGCCGCACAAACGGTTCGCTTCGTGGAAGACATCCATGGGGCCCGTCACTTCGAGCAGCCGAAATCCTGCGTACAACATCATCGCAACCTGCATGCGCCGTCACTCCTTGTGCTGGGTTACTGTTCCACATCAACGCAGACCGCGACTTTTGAAGCGGCGGCGGCTGTAGCCGAATCCACCAGGTCAAGTCTAATCAGCAGGCATGGGAGAAGAAACACGTGGATGACGCGACGCCCGGCCAATTCACGTGAGATTTCGGCCAACCCGAGGCCAACCTGGAGCCAAACGCAGGACCACGCGCGACCCGAATCCCACCGTCTTGTTACACGGACGCAAAAGTCAATTACCGGTTAGCACATCCCTCTTTCCGGACCATTGCGGTAAGCTGCGATACCGCTCGTCGATACAGATTAGTCAGCCTGGCCCAGTCCTCCGGGCGAAGCCAATCGAAGCATTGCCGGTATCGGAAACGGGTCTACTCACTCCACCAAGGTCACGGCATGAAAGTCGCCATTGTGATATTCGATGGTGTCCAATCGCTCGATGTTGCGGGCCCCCTCGACGTATTCGCGGAAGCCAACACGGTCCTGTCCGGCCAGCAAAAATACGAGGTCTCGCTGGTGGGGCCGCGGGCCGGCGCCGTGACCTGCTCGAACGGCATGCAACTCTCCGTGCCGTTCGGCTATGCGGATCTCGACACGCAATGGGACCTGCTGCTGGTCGCGGGCGGCCCGCAATTGCCCGATGCTCAACTGTCCGGCGACTTCCTGACCTGGCTGCAAAATCAGGCGCGCGACGCGAAACGGTTCGGCTCCGTGTGCAATGGGGCGTTCGTGCTTGCGCATGCGGGACTGCTCGACGGCAAGGAAGTGACGACGCACTGGGCAGACGCAGGACGCCTCGCTCACGAATTTCCGCAGGCGCGCGTACAGCCCGACAAGATCTTCGTTCGTGACGGACGCCTCTTTACCTCGGCAGGCGTGACGGCCGGCATCGATCTGTGCCTGTCGCTGGTCGCCGAAGACTGGGGACACGAACTGGCGGTGCGTGTCGCCAAGCGGCTGGTGGTGTATATCCAGCGCGAAGGCGGCCAGTCGCAGTACAGCCCGTATATCGGCGCAGGAAGAGACGAGGATCCGATCATCGGCAAAGTGCACCGTTATGTGACCGAGCACATAACCGATGCGCTTTCTATCGAACAGCTCGCAGAGGCGGTGGCAGTGAGCCGGCGGACCTTCTCAAGAGTGTTTTCGAAGTATGCGAAGGTGACACCGTCCGTGTTTGTCGAGCAGGTTCGCGTCGACACCGCGCGCAAGCTGCTGGAAGACACGGACGCACCGCTAAAAACCGTGGCATTCAAATGCGGCTTCCGCAACGCCACGCATATGCGCACGACTTTCTCCCGACGGCTGGATGTCACCCCGAAACAATATCGGCAACGCTTCCGCGGCGAGGCAGGCCAACAGCCGTGGACGAATAACGGTGCCGGCAAGCAGGTCTCTTTGCAAGGACTGTCTCATCTGTGACTGACGCAGCTTCCCTTCCGTCGCTTCCCGATGTTCTCGAACCAGGCTTGCCGTTGATATTTTGCGGCATCAATCCGGGGCTCAGCTCGGCATCGACAGGTCATCACTTTGCAGGTCGAAGCAATCGCTTCTGGCGAGTGCTGCATCTGGCAGGTTTTACGCCCGAACAGATTCGTCCTGAGGACAGCCACACGATTCTTCAATACGGTTGCGGTCTCACCACGGTAGTCCCGCGGCCCACCGCACAGGCCGCCGAACTCTCGCGAACGGAAATTGAACTCGCCGGCGAGGCCTTCCGGCAAAAGATCGAGCACTACGCCCCGCGCTACGTCGTCTTTCTTGGCAAGATGGCGCTCGCGGCGATCTCCGGCACACGCGATCTTCAATGGGGGCTGCAAGCGGAGCCCTTCGGTGGCGCATACGCGTGGGTCGTGCCGAATCCAAGCGGACTCAATCGGGCCTTCGACCTCGCTGCACTGGTAGCCGCCTACCGGGAAGTTCGCGTTGCAGTCGCGTCCATGCCCTGAAGGTGGGCGTTTTCGCGTAGTGCCTCGGTGACGAACTCCACGAAAGCGCGAATCTTGCCGCTGGTGCTACGCCGCTCTACATGAAGCAGGCTCACCGGAATCGACTCGGGCTCGAACGACGTCAGGATGGGCTGGAGGCTGCCATCGAGCACCTCGGGCGCCGCCTGATACGACAGCAACTGGATGATCCCCACGCCGTCGACGGCTGCAAGCACGGCAGCGGGACCAAGGTCGACAATCATTCGCGGCTGAAGTCTCACAGGCAACCTTGAGCCGTTCTCGTTGAACACCCATTCAAGCGGCGACGAAACGCCCGTGAAAGACACGCAGTGGTGGTGGGTCAGATCTTTAGGGTGAAGCGGCTCTCCATGCGCGGCGAGATAAGCGGGCGCCGCATACGTGCGACGCCGCACATGGCCCAATGGAATCGCGAATGTCGATGAGTCGCCAAGGTGCCCGACACGGATGGCAATATCCACGCCCTCCTCTAACAGCCGTGTCGTGCGATCGGCGTACACCGCATTGATGCTGACGTCCGGATAACGCAGCGCGAAAGCGTTGACCAGAGGCGCCACATAGCGCTGACCAAACAGGACCGGTGCGGATACGGTCAACGTACCCACTGGATTGAGCGGGTCGGCGGCAATGGTGGCTTCCGCATCCGTGATGGTGTCCAACACCTTCCTGCAGGCTTCGAGGTAGGCCAAGCCTGCATCCGTCGGACGCACCGAGCGCGTCGTCCGCGCCAGCAGATGCGTGCCGAGACGCGATTCCAGCGAATTGACCGCCCGCGACACCGCGGCCGCCGACATCGCTACTTTTTCGGCCGCGCCCGTAAAACTGCCCCGGTCGACGATGGCGACGAAAACCTCCATCTCACGCAATTTGTCCATTCGCTTTCCACCCTGATCAAGACGTCCTCGTGCCGTCATTCTATGCGTTGTGATCCGCAGGGTGACGATCGGACCGTTCACATGGCCGTTACGCAAAGGACTCTTTCAGCTGGTGAGGGTTATCGGAACCTTCGCAAACCGGTTGGCAAAATTCGCAAACTCATTGGCCCAATACTCACTAGCGTGGACTCCAAAGAATTGGGCCAATCCACCACAATGACTTCACGCCGTACAGCCCAACCAACGAACGAGGTCCTCATGTTTACCGCGATGCTTGAAGTTCACCCCATCCCCGAACAGTTCGATGCGTATCTCGGCATGGCCAGGATGCTGCGCCCTGAACTGGAGAAGATCGACGGGTTTATCGACAACAACCGCTATGCCAGTCTCACACGCGAGGGTTGGCTGCTTTCGCTGTCGAGCTGGCGCGACGAGAAGTCGCTCATCCGCTGGCGTAGCCAGGAGACGCACCACAAGATCATGCAGGCTGCGCGCGACCGGGTGTTTTCCGACTATCGCTTGCGCATTGGCCAGACCGTCAGCGATACCCAGGTGCCCGCGGGACAGGTGTTGCGTGAGCAGCGCCTGGACGTCACCGAGGTGGGCCAAGGCACGGCGGTGACGCTGCATGACGGCAAATTCTCGCCGGAGTGGCTCAAGCAGGCTGGCGCAGATGCGGTGGCGAAATCGCTTGGCGTGGATACAAGCGCGCCCGGCCTCGTTTCGTGGGACGTATTCGACGCACTGATGGCGCCAGGGGATGCGATCGCGGTGGTGACGTGGCGTGACCATGCGGCAGTCGAAGCATTCGAACGCAACGCGGCGAAAGCGGATGTGTTGCGCTTGCGGAATATCCGCATCATCCGGCAGTACGGCATGTTCGATCGCCGGGAAGCTCCGCAGTATTTCAAAGAGGCACAAGCGAAGGCGTAAGCCAGCCGCGTTCCGTTATCGAGGTTGGAGGACTTTCATTTTTCATGCGGCTTCCAACCACGATATTTAGATATCCGATCTAATCTTTGCAACAACGAGGTTCCTATGAGCACAGACAATGCCTTGGCAACTGGAGCACAAGCGCCGAGCGCCGCGGCGTCGCCCGCGTCAGTGCCCGCAGTAGTGCCGGCGACCGCGGCCCCTGCACAACTTGCGCCGACGCAAGCCACGCTTTCGCTGCGTCTCGCCATCGGCCTCGTCGGAATGTTGCTGGCGTCTCTCCTCGCCATTCTCAACGAGCAGGTCACTGCATTGTCCATGGCGGACATTCAGGGTGCGCTCTCGATCGGCCATGACGACGGCACCTGGCTGACTGCGCTGTTCGAGGCGGCTAATGTCGCCACGATGGTGTTTGCACCGTGGTTCGGCATCACCTTCACGCTCAAGCGCTTCACCATCGGCGCCGTAATCGCGACGATGCTGCTGGGGTTCCTCTGCCCCTTCGCGCCGAACCTGCCGACGCTCTATGTATTGCGCGTCATGCAGGGAATGGCCGGCGGATGCCTTCCGCCGATGTTGATCATCGTGGCGCTGCGCTATCTGCCGCCCAAAGTAAAGCTGTACGGACTCGCCGGGTACGCGCTCACTGCCACTTTCGGGCCGGCGCTCGGCACACCGCTCGCAGCGTTGTGGACCGAGTATGTTGGCTGGCAAATGGCCTTCTGGCAAATCGTGCCGCTTGGCCTCGTCTGCTGCGTGGCGATCCAGCAAGGACTGCCGCCCGATCCGCTCAAACTCGAACGGCTCAAGGACTTCAACTGGAGCGGATTTCTGCTGGGGTTTCCAGCCGTCGCGATGCTCGTGATCGGTCTTCTGCAAGGCGATCGTCTCGACTGGCTCGACTCCGGGTTCATTCGCGTGATGTTTATCGGGGGCGGGTTGCTGCTGGTGACGTTCCTCGTCAACGAATGGTTTCACCCGCTTCCTTTTTTCAAGCTGCAGATGCTTTCGCGCAGAAACTTTACGCACGGCCTGACGACGCTTATGGGCGCCGTCATTCTGCTGGTTGGTGTGGCTGCCATACCCAGCCAATATCTCGCCAAGGTTCACGCCTACCGGCCGCTGCAAACAGCGCCCTTGTCGTTGCTGGTTGCGCTCCCGCTATTGATTACGCTGCCTCTGACGGCCGCTGTGCTGAATCTGCGCCGGGTCGACCACCGCTGGGTGATGGCAATTGGCCTGTGCCTGATGATCAGCACCTGCCTGATGGGAAGCTTCATCACCTCCGAGTGGATCCGCAACGATTTCTACTGGCTCCAGTCCTTGCAGATCGTCGCGCAACCCATGGTGATCCTGGCGATCCTGATGGGGGTCACGACGGGCTTGCCGCCGACCGAAGGTCCGTTTGCGTCGGCGATGTTCAACTCGCTCAAGACATTTTCCGCGGCGGTGGCGACGGGTCTCATCGAAGGGTTGGGTACCGATCGCGAACGCCTTCATTCGAACGTGCTCGTGGACCACCTGGGCAATCACGCGCTTGTGACGAGTCAAAGCATCGACGCGACGCCGGGACTCGGCGAACTTGCACACCGGATCCACGAGCAGGCAGTGGTACTCGCCTCGGCGGATATCTACCGGGTCATGGCGGGAGTTGCCATCGCCCTTCTTCTCCTGGTGCTCGTGTTACCCGTGCGGATTTATCCGCCGTGGTGCACGACGTCTCCCTCTTCTCGTTAAGGGACGGTCATCATGTCATCCGTTGCTCGCTCTCCCCTCAGGATTATTCGTGTCGCCGCTGTGGCTGTCGTACTCGGCGTTGGTGCATGGGCTTGCTCGAGCCTGTCAGGCAGCTCGAATACCGAATCCACCAACGATGCTTATGTCGACGCCGATTTCACGCTCGTGGCACCGCGTGTGGCCGGCCAGATATCCGACGTGTTCGTCAAGGACAACCAATCAGTCAAGGCCGGCCAATTGCTGGTGCGCATTGACGACCGCGATTTCAAGGCCGCGTTGATGAGTGCAGAAGCGGACGTGACGGCGGCCAGGGCGTCCGTCGCAAACTACGACGCCGAGATCGCGCGGCAGCCCTCGCTCGTCGATCAGGCGCGCGCGACGCTCAAGGCCGATGATGCATCGATCGGTTTTGCGCGTGCCAATGCTGCGCGCTACCAGAACCTGTCGGATGCCGGCGCAGGCACGGCAGAGGAGCAACAGCATGCTTCGAGCACGCTCGCCGAGCAACTCGCGCAGGAGGCCCACGATGGGGCCGTGCTGGCATCGACCGAGCAGAACCTGAGCATCCTGCAGACGCAGCGTGACAAGGCGGCCGGCGCACTCGCGCGCGCCGAGGCAGCGCTCGATCAGGCGCGGCTCAATCTCTCCTATACGGAGATTCACGCACCGGTCGACGGCAAGGTCGGACGGCGCTCGGTGCGAGTGGGCGCGTTCGTGACGCCAGGTGCGCCGCTTCTGGCGATCGTGCCGCTTTCCGATGCGTACGTCGTCGCCAACTTCCAGGAAAACCAGATCACCCACATGCGGCCTGGCGAGCGCGTGCGGATTAAGGTCGACAGCTTTCCGGGCGTGGTGATTCACGGGCGTGTCGATAGCCTTGCTCCTGCAACCGGTGTGAGCTTTGCGCCGATCGCCCCCGACAACGCGACGGGCAACTTCACCAAGGTCGTCCAACGCGTGCCGGTCAAGATCACCCTTGACCAGGGTCAGGAGGCAGCGTCCGTGTTGAGCGTGGGGCTGTCTGTCGAAACGGAAGTCGCCGTCGGTCAGCATGGCGATGCGTCGGCCGAAACGGGAGAGGCAAAATGAAAGCGAGCGACTTTTCCTACCGCGCGTTAATGCTGGAAATATTGGCGTGCCTGGTGATGGCGGGCTGCACCGTCGGACCGGATTTTCAACGCCCCGCGACGTCCACGCCGGCGCAAGTCTTCGATCGCACCCAAACTGAGCAGGCGCCGAGCAAGGCCGTCGAATCCGGTTTCAATTCGGACTGGTGGACGCTGTTTAACGATCCGACGTTGAACGCCCTCGAACAGCAACTGGCCGACGCGAACCTCGATGTGGCCGCGGCGTCGGCGCGTCTTCGCCAAAGCCGGGCCGAACAGCGTGTGGCGGGTGCCGCGGAATATCCCACACTGGACGGCGCTGCTTCGTACGACCGCGAGCGCGGCAGCCCGAACGGTATTCTCGGGCTGCTCGGGGTAAGCCCGACCGACACCCCATCGCAATCCGCTTCGGGCGATACACCGCTGGGCGTGGCGCCATTGCCCGGGTCCAAGGGTTCGCCGGCTTACAACCTCTATCAGGCCGGCTTCGATACATCCTGGGAACTCGATATCTGGGGCCGCAATCGACGCGGCGTCGAAGCCGCCTCCGCCCTGGCGGACGCTTCGTACGAAGACCGGAACGCCGTATTATTGTCTGCCCGCGCCGAACTCGCGCGAGACTATATCGAGTTGCGCGACACACAATCATTGCTTCGGATCGCGAAGCAAAACCTGGAAATTGCTCGCGACACGACGAAGCTCACGCAGGTGCGAGCGCATGAAGGCGTGACGACGGATCTGGACGTGGCCAACGCTTCCGCGCAGGCGGCGTCGATCGAAAGCCTCATTCCGACGCTCGAATCGCGCTGCACGACCACGATCAACGCGATTGGCGTCTTACTTGCCGAGGAACCGGGCGCACTTGCGCAAACGCTCGGCGGGCCGCACGACGTGCCCGCGCTGCCGGCTCAGGTGCCGATCGGCTTTCCGTCTGAACTGGTGCAACGCCGGCCCGATATCCGGAAGGCGGAAGCGCAGTTGCATGCGGCCACGGCGTCGATCGGTATGGCAAAGGCCGACTTCTATCCGCGCATATCGCTGAACGGCAGTGCAGGTTTCCAGAGCCTTCAGCTCTCGAGCCTCGCCAACTGGGCGTCGGGACAGTTTGTTGTCGGCCCCTCCATCACGATGCCGATCTTCGAAGGCGGACGCCTCAAGGGGACGCTGCACTTACGCGAGGCGCAACAACAGGAAGCTGCGATCGACTACAAACGCACCGTACTCGAGGCCTGGCGCGAAGTGGACGATGCCCTTGTCGTCTATGACGCCGAGCAGTTGCGCCGCGACCGGCTCACGGCGGTGGTTGCCCTGAACCAGCGTGCGCTCTCGGTCGCGCAGCAGCGCTACAAAGCTGGGGCACTCGATTATCTCGACGTGCTGAACGTGCAGAAGCAACTACTCGATGCCCAGAGCAATCTGGAACAAAGCCAGGCGACGGCCGCCACGAATCTCATCACGCTCTGCAAGGCACTGGGCGGCGGCTGGCAATCGACTTACGCCGATCCGTATGCGTCGCGTTGATGGTGGACGGCAATGCTTGGGTGGGAGCTGGCCGTCCGGCGATGGGGTAACGGCTCCTGCTTGTCTCGTTTGGTCCGCTGCACTATGCTTCGGTACATGAACCGATTCCACATCAACTCGATTATTCACGCCGCGAGAGTCCCGGCGGGATAGCGATTGAGTTGACAATACGCCATCACAACCCGCCCAGAAGGCGGGTTTTCGCTTTCTGGGCCCTAATCGGAGCGCCAGGAAATGACGAGTGAGAGCACGTTGGCCGATGAAGTTGAATTGGGTAACCCAGCCGTTCTGCATATGGTCTGCGGCAAGATTGCCGCGGGCAAATCCACACTGACCGCCCGCCTCGCAAACGCTCAGCGGACGGTGTTGATCAGCGAGGACGTGTGGATCGCACGTCTCTATCCGGACGAAATCCATACGCTCGCCGACTATGTGCGCTGTGCAAGTCGCATCAAGACGGTCCTCACCGGGCACATTCAGGCGCTCCTCTCGGCAGGGGTTTCCGTGGTACTGGACTTCCCGTTTAACACAACCGACACCCGTGCGTGGGGACACGCATTGTTTCGGGCCGCCGGCTGCGAACATCGGCTGCACTATCTGGATGTGAGCGACGAGATTTGCAAAGCTCGTCTAAGGGCGCGGAACGCGTCGGGCGAGCATCCGTTCCAGACATCCGATGCGCAGTATGAGCTGATCACCCGCTATTTCGTCCCGCCCGCGCCCAATGAAGGCTTCGACATCGTGGTGTACGACGAGACAGGGAATGTCCGTTGTCCAGGCGCGCACGATCTTCAGCCCAAATAAAAGTCCATTTCGTCCGATATCACGAAGGCGATTGGACCTTTATCGGTGTTGAGACTCCCGCGACCATCAGGCCATCATGCAGGACCGGGTAGTCGGCACGCAGATTTGCCGGACCGAACAAGGCATCAGCCGGCCGATTCTGGGTTCCGCACTGGGGCAGTGGCGTCTTGTGATGCGCGTCAGGCGCTGCTGCAAGACGCTAGGCCCCGGGCCTCGTGAAGAATCCATTTCGCAAATGCCTGGAGCGGCGCTTCACTGAACTCGATAGGCTCAGGAAGAACAAGGCAGAAGTTTTTAGCGATCGTTTTGCTGTCCGGCCAAGGCGCGACGAGACGGCCTTGTTCAAGCTCTGCCCCGATGTAAAGACGCGGCACCAATGCAACACCCAGGCCGGCTAGCGCCGCCTCGATGAGCATGGAGTGGAGATCGTAACGCGCGCCAACCGCCGAATTGGTCAGCACGATACCGGCCTCTTGTGCATAACGCTGCCATGCGTCCGGATTTTGTCGTCGGTGAAGGCGCGGCAGTTCATCCAGCGATAGGTTCGCATCGGCGCCTGCGAGAAGCGCCGGACTACAGACGGGCACCAGCACCTCCTCCAGCAGGCGATGCACACGCATACCCGCCCATGCTGGATGCTCAAAATGGATTGCCGCGTCGAAACCGCTACCAGCAAGAATGAAGGGTTCCATGCGTTCGGCGATGTGCACGGTAATGTTCGGATGCTGATGTTGAAAGCGTTTCAGTCGAGGGATAAGCCAACGGGTGGCGAAGGTCGGAATCGCGGCGATATCAATGCTTGCGCCCTCGATAGGCTGCCCCATCAGATACAGGCTGTCGCGTTCCAGCCGGTCCAGAATCTCGCGAACCTGCACCGCGTATCGCGTGCCGTTGGGCGCAAGCCGAACCCGATTTCCAATGCGTTCAAACAGCGCGACACTCAAAAACGCCTCCAGGCGACCAATCTGACGACTGATGGCGCCCTCGGTCAGCGCTAATTCCTCGGCCGCGCGGGCGAAGCTGCCGTGTCGTGCCGCGGCTTCAAAAGCCAGCAGCGCGGAATTGCTTGGGATCTTACGTCGCATTGGGTTCTCGCCGATTGATATGCGCTCGACGCCAGCTTGAGCAAACATCACTGAAGGCTGACTTTATATCGTTATATGCGCCGAAAACCTCAGATTAGCATTACGTTACCGCAATGAACATGGATCGTTTGCAGCAATCTGCTTACGCGCCACCAAGGATAGCCTGATGATCTACACCGTGGAATGCAGCTTCGCCGATCTCAGCAGCGAAGCCGAATGGAACGACTTCTACAGCCTTGAGAAACTGCCCGCTCTCATCTCCGTTACCGGCTTTCACACGTCGCAGCGCTTCAGGTCGTTAAGCGATGGTTGCCCGGTCTACCTTGCCGTCCACACGATCGACGGTCTCGATGTTCTGACGGGAGAAGAATATCGCCAGAAAGGCGGCGGCAATTTTGCAAGGTGGCAGCAACACATCACCCACTGGCACCGAAATCTCTACAGCGATATCGGCCTTGCACCAGCAGTAAGTGCAGACGAACTCCTCGTGCTTTGTGCAAACGGCCCCGGACCGCTGATCCAGATGGGCCTCACACCGTTGGCCATGCGAGCCGTTGCGCTGGAGAAGTTTCCAGAACGCCGTTGGCTCGCAAAACTGCCTCGGCGAAACGCTCAGCTTGTCGGGAGCTTGTCCGAAGGTGTTCACCTCTACTCCCCGATGACTGAACAACTGACACGCTCATGCACCGTTTCGACCGGACAGGGAACATAGGTCCGCGATGCCCAATGTCACTCTCTATATTCCTGCGGGGCACATGCCGTCTCATGAGCGGCTTGCCGAGCTTTCCTGCGACTGCATCAAACTCTGTACGAGTGTCCTTGAAGCGGCACTCGAAAACGTTCATGTCATCTATGTCGAAGTTCGACACGGGCACGGACATCCCGTCTTCGCGGAAGTCCAATATCGCCTTGAGACGTTTCGCACACCCCCGGTAATGAACCAGTTCATGGAAGCCCTGGACGACGCCATCGCGCGCCGCACGGGTCTCACGTCGCGCGTCCGTTGTTTTGGCTATGCCGCGTCGAGCATTCACGCCCGAAATTAAGAAGTCCTCTGGAGAAGAATTGTGTCCACCGTTACCTTTCCAAGTCAGCGAACCGGCGATTTCACGATCACCGCAATCAGCGACGGCTACCTCACCGCTAGTCTCGACCTGCTCTCGAATATCGACCGGTCCGAGGCCTCCAGAATGCAAAGTGATGCAGGGCAGCATGCCCCTTCCGCCGTGCATATCAACTGCTACGTGGTACGCGGAGCGGGCCGCACCATTCTCATCGACGGTGGGGCGGGAGGCATCAAGCAATGGGGCGGCCGCCTGAGGGCCAATTTATCGCTGGCTGGTGTCGAACCCTCCGAGATCGACACGATCCTGCTCACACACGCTCATCCCGACCATGTTGGAGGGCTAGTCGACCCAGCCGGACACATTGCCTTTCCGAATGCGGAGCTTGTTGCGCATCAGCGAGAGGTCAAATTTTGGCAGGATGACGGAAATCTAAGTCGTGCCAGCGAGCGTGCTCGCGGCAACTTCCTGATAGCGCGTCAAGTGTTCGACGGCTACCGCGACAAGCTCCGTACTTTCGATGAGGGCGAAGTGCTGCCCGGTATCAGAGCGATGCCGCTACCGGGACACACAGATGGGCACTCCGGATATCTTCTCGAATCCCATGATCAAGGCCTGCTTGTCTGGGGCGATATTGTTCATTTTCCTCACATCCAGATTGAACGGCCAGACGTATCGATTGCATTCGATCAGGACCCTTCCCTCGCGGCCACGACACGATCGCGGCTTCTGGACCTGGTCAGTTCAGAGGGACTTTTGGTCGCCGGTATGCATTTGGGGGAACTCGGCTTCGCGCGAATAAAGCGGACGAGCGGGAGCTATGGTCTGCTTTACGAGGTTGAAGCATGAGGCCACAAACGATAGCGCTTGGCAGTCGCAACATAACGGAGACACCGGGCGATGGCTAGCCTTGAACCGAATAGCCGCCGTCCACCGGGATGATTTTGGAATGTTGATTCTCGCGCTTCGGCTGACTCGGTTTACCTGCGCTTTTCGAATGCCGCGACCTTGGAGCTTGGTTTGCCGGCGCGGGGCCGTTGTCTTCGCGCGAAGTCCAGCGGCGGTTCGTATGGGTTCTTACTCCGCGCGGCTTAAAGTTCGGATGAGTTGCTCAAGCATCGCTCCTGCCGCAGCCGATTGTTTGGCCTGCTTTGAACGGATGACGACCACCTCCATTTCAGGCAAATCCGGGAGTCCGTGACGGCTGTCGAGCACTTTCAGGCCGGCAGGGAGACTGCATTGCGTTAGCACCGCCACCGCCATGCCGCTCTCTGCGGCGGCCAGTTGTCCAGCGACGTTTGGGCTGTGATAGACGATCCGATACTGACGCCGCTGGGATGAAATAGCTTTGAGCACAGCATCGCGCGGTCGACTTCCTGATTCGTGGACGGCGATGGGCAATGGATTACGACGCCAGGCCTCATATCGTTCTTTTCCGACCCAGACAAGCTTTTCTCGAAACAGCAACGTCCCTCTGTCAGCGCGATCCCGCGTGACGACCGCCAGGTCCAGTTCGCCCCGTTCTACTTTGGGAATGAGTGCGGTTGACTGCTCGCAGACCAAAGTGATTTCCACCGCTGGGTAGCGGTTCGAGAAGGTGCGAAGGACTGGTGTGAGATAAGCCATCGCATAGTCCTCCGGCACGCCCAAACTAATGCGGCCTGTGACCTCTGGCCCCCGAAGCGCAGCGATGGCCTCGGCGTGTATATCCAGCATTCTCCGCGCATAGCTCAAAAGCTCACTGCCGGCTGCTGTTAAAAGCATATGACGTGGCCCGCGCAACATCAGCGATTGCCCCACGGCATCCTCGAGCTTCTTCAACTGCATGCTCACAGCGGACTGCGAGCGATAGACCTGCTTCGCCGCTGCCGTGAGCGACCCCGTGTCGGCGACGGCGACAAACGCGCGCAGCCAGTCAAGCTGTAGATCGGGAGATTGGGACATGGCGGTCAACCATTTGAAAATCGAATAATAACGAAACGATAAATTCGCTTTTCGTGACGGTCAACCCATTCCACAATTCAGGACATGAAAAGCGCAACGCCTTGCCCGCCCGAATCTGCCCTGCTGGCCCCATCAAGCACCTCGGAACGGCAAGGCACTGCGTTGATGGTCGCGGGCGGCCTAATTCTCGGGACCATCGGCATATTCGTCGAAGAAGCCCGCCAGGACCCGATGACCACGGTGTTCTTTCGCTGCTTCTTTGGGGTGCTGGCCCTTTCGCTGTGGGGCGCGGCAACGGGACGGTTGCATGAACTCAAACTGCGATGGCAGGAGCTGACGGTGGCACTGGGCGCAGGCGTGCTAATCGTGCTCAATTGGGTTTTGTTCTTTGCCGCCATTCCACGGGTGTCTATTGCAATAGCGACAGTTCTGTTTCACATCCAACCATTTTTGGTCATCGGTCTGGGCGCCTGGTGGCTGGGTGAGCGTGTATCCAAAGCGCAGGTCATTGCTTGCGTTGTAGCGCTAGCCGGACTTGTACTCGCCACCGGACTCATTGGAAGCAAGACGAGCTTGATCGCGACATCGTCTTATCAGACCGGCGTCACCCTATGCCTCGTGGGTGCCGTCGCCTATGCTGGCTTACCGTTAATCGCGCGCAAGGCAAAGCGAGTTAGTTCGTTTGCGTTGTCCTGGTGGCAGAGTGCTGTCGGCGTGCTGCTTACAGCTTGGTGGCCGCTCTGGCATGGAATGCCGCAAACGACGACTGCATGGCTTTGGTTAGCCGGGCTAGGAAGCATCCATAGTGGCGTCGCGTACGTCGTTCTCTATGCCGGGATGAGCCGGCTGCGCACCAGTCGTGTGGCGCTGTTGCAATTCGTCTATCCGCTGACAGCCATTGTCGTGGACCGGGTTGTATACGGACACCAACTAACCGCACTACAGACCGTTGGGGTCCTAATCATGGCGGGTGCATTGTGGACCGTTCGCCGCGACAGCTAACGCGGCTGCAAAATGCCGTCTGGCGCAGAGGCAACCCCATCGGCTTCGCGCCAGGCAACGGCCACTCGGATCGGGTACCGTTCTACTGCAGCATTGCTCTTCACCTTAAGGAGCCAACACATGGCAGCATTTGTTGTCGTACAGGAATCGATCGAAAACGAAGCTGTTTTCAATCAATATCGCGCAAAGGCGCCGGCGACGATCGAGGCATATGGCGGCAAGTTCCTCGCGCGTGGCGGCAACCTCGAAGTGATGGAGGGCGAATTGCCGTACAAGCGGCTCGTCATCATCGAGTTCCCTACGCGCCAGGACGCAATTGCATGGTACAACTCGTCCGAATACCAAGAAATCCTGCCCATGCGACTCTCAAGCAGTAAAGGCATTTTCGCAGTGGTGGATGGCGTGTGATTGGAGCGCCGAACTGGTTGGGAAAAGCCGCTTCCCGCTCGCCTCGAACGGCTGTTGATGGCCGCCCTGAGACGGATCGCGACCATCTCAGGTCGCCCCCAAGCGGTTATTCGCAACGCTCCAGGGCTGGCGTGACTCATCCCCACGGATCAGGGTTGGCGTTTGCCGCGGCCACCAGCGGGTTTGCCAACCGGCTTATGTGAACCGGCAGTTGGCTTGCCGGCGGGTTTGCTGCGTGGCTTTTGCACGCTGAATGGACTACCGCTGGAAAAGGGTGTGCCTTCGCCCGCGGCCGCAGCGCGTTGCGCCACAGGCTTGCGTTTGCTTTCGCCGCTTTGCGGACGTGGCTTTTTGCCAAGCACCTGCACGGCGCCCGGCGCAGCTTGCGACACTTTGGGCTTCTTAGGCTTTTTGGGTTTCTTGATGATCTGGCCCGTCGCGCTCGTTTGCGGCACGCGGTGTTCGGCCTCAAAACCCGGCTCTTCTTCACGGGGCAGCGTTTGCCGGATCAGCGCTTCAATCGCGGCCAGTTGCGGCGCTTCATCGGCACACACAAGGGACACCGCCACGCCGCTGGCGCCCGCGCGGCCGGTGCGGCCAATACGGTGCACGTAGTCTTGCGCCACGATCGGCAGATCAACGTTGATCACGAGCGGCAGGTCGTCGATATCCAGCCCGCGCGCAGCCACATCGGTGGCTACCAGCATATGTACTTCGCCCGTCTTGAAACGCTCCAGCGCACGCAGGCGCGCGGGCTGGGGTTTGTCGCCGTGGATGGTGTCGACCGCGTAGCCCGCTTCGTCCAGCATGGCCGCCAGGTAGTCCACGCCGTTGCGGGTTTTGACGAACACCAGCGCGTGCTGCCAGTTGTTCTCAGCCACAAGATGCATGAAGAGGTCGGGCTTGTTCTTTTTATCCACCGTCACCACCCACTGCTTGATCCTGCTGGCCGTGGCATTGGGCGGGCTAACGCTGATATTGACCGGGCCCCTCAGAATGGCCGCCGCGATGGCGCGGATATCATCGGTAAACGTGGCAGAGAACAGCAGGGTCTGGCGCTCGGCGGGCAAGGCAGCAAAGACAGCGTTGAGTTCGCGTGCAAAGCCCAGATCCAGCATGCGGTCGGCTTCATCCAGCACCAGCGTTCGTATTTGATCAAACTGCACTGCGTTCTGGCGATGGAGATCCAGCAAACGGCCCGGCGTGGCAACGAGCACATCCACGCCCTTGCGCAACTTCATCATCTGCGGGTTGATACTCACACCGCCGTAGGCGGCCAGAAATCGTAACTCGAGGCCTTTACCGTAATCGACAAAGCTTTGCAACACTTGTTCGGCCAGTTCACGCGTGGGCACCAGCACCAGAACACGCGCGCGGTTGCTGGACACCGCCGGGCCGTATTGCACTAGCCGTTGCAACAGCGGCAGCGCAAAACCCGCCGTTTTGCCGGTACCGGTCTGTGCCGCAGCCATGACGTCCTTGCCACTGAGCACAGCAGGAATCGCCTTGGCCTGCACCGGCGTAGGTGTCTGGTAATTGAGGTCCTGCAGATTGCGCAGCAAGGGATCGATCAGGCCAAGCGAGGCAAAAGACATTGGCGTATTCCGGGCTAAAGCCGCAATTCTAGCGGTTACAGCCTGATTGCGCCGCGCATCATCCTGTCCGGCATCGAAATCGCGGACACGATCCGCACAGAGCCGATGCAGAGCGACGGCGGCGCGAACACCGCAGCGGAGCAATTCTATTCGCTGATCCTGTAAGCATTCCTACTCACTCGTGAATTCTGTCCCTTCGTTTGTGTAATCGCGACCCAACCAGTAGGCTTCTGCCGATCGACCTGCGAATTCACCGCAGGGGCGAATTGATAGTCGGTATCCAGATAGTGGACGTCGCCTCATAGAAATTCTCAGGCCCGCCTTTGGGCGGCCAGATTCCATCAGCGTAAGACTTTGCACGTATCGCGATCCGTTCATCCAGGCTTTCCCAGGGCCATATGTGCGTGATGCGCGGCACGCCATCAAGCGCGTACATATTGACTGTCAGAGGGGACCGTTTTGACCGCTCGGGCATCGCGGCCTCCCACGCCTCAATCGTAGGCGCCAGTCCACCGGGTCTTAGCCAGTAGGTGCGAAACTCGTAGTACCTGCCGAACGAGCCCGGCTCGACGGGAGGCAAGAAAGGAAAACCAGCGTAGCTCTCCATCTCGATCGTAGACGTGCTGTCGGCCACCCCGAATGGATTGGCGTGATGTAAAGCACGCGCTCGTTCCTGAGACAGTGTCCCGGGATCGACGAACCCTCGCAGAATACGCACGCTTCCTAGCCGCCCGTTTTCCGAGGTCCATGCGCCGAGCCAGCGCCCCGCGGTTTCGGGATGATTGAGGTAAGCCTCCGCGCTCGCGATTACCTCCGGCAGCTTCAGAATATGCGACGACAAGGTAACCAGTTCGTAGAACATGTCAAATTCTCCTGAGTCCGTGTACGGCGATCAGACGACCGCTACAAAGGAGGCTAGACTTGCTCTCGTCACTTGGGAATTCCTCATCGGTTCACACACTCTGTTAAAAATTCACTATGTTCGACTGGCAAGATTTGCAGTACTTTCTGGTACTCGCGCGCACGGGAACGCTCTCAGGCGCCGCCAGCGAACTGTCGGTCGAACACGCCACGGTTGGGCGGCGTGTCATGTCCCTGGAGTCCGCGCTCGGATTGAAGCTGATTTATCGGCTGCCCCGCAGCATCCGTTTGACCGAGGATGGAAAAGCCATCGCCATGCTGGCCCGATCGATGGCACAAGGCGCCCAGGCAGTTGAAACATATGCGTTGCGGGCATCGTCGGCGCTGTCCGGAACGGTCCGTATCAGCGTGCCGCCTACGATCGGCAGTTACTGCATCGCGCCACACATACGCGTGCTACGGGAATCGCATCCGGCCTTGAAGATCGTGATGGAGGGTTCTCCCGACATCGCACCGCTGGACCGGGGCGTCGCCGATATTGCCGTTCGCATGCTCAAGCCGGAGGACGGCAGCCTCGTTACGCGCCGCATAGGCACAGTCCGATTCGGTCTCTATGCCAACCATACCTATGCGGCTCGCCCTTCTGCGCAATGGGAGTTCATCGCTTATGACTCGTCGCTGGACCATGTGAAACATCAAAAGTGGCTACGCAAAAATATCGACGGACGGCCCATCGTATTCGAAGCGAGCGATGCAATTGGGCAGCAGATGGCCGTGCGCAACGGCGTCGGGGTTGCGGTTCTGCCTACGTTGATCGGCGATAACGACGCTGAACTGGTCAGACTCGACATAGGATCCGAGCCGCCCGAAACCGGGCTTTGGCTGGTGACCTACCCCGACCTGCGTCGAACGCCGGCGATCAAGGCTGTGATGGAATTTTTGGTCCATTGCATCGGTCGTGAAACCCATTACACGGATAAGGATGTGCGCGGATAAGTCGCCGTCGCCGAACGGTTCGCTTTACTCTCCGAGCATGCGATCCTCTGGAAAGCAGCCATTCGCTGAATGGCTCGCGGACAGCCAAAGTTGAGCGGTCACTGCCTGACAATGGTTCGTAGAGCGAAGATACCGATGTCGATTTCAACCTCTTCGTATAGCTACGACGAACGACAGAGACACGACTCGACATGGCCCGAGGAACGGTTTGAATTCGCCCTCAAGTATCGCCGGCATGGGCATCGGGCCGTGTCTCAAGAGCTAGCTAAGGGTAGCTGAGTGACCGCTTGCGGCCGAACAGGGCATGGTGGCGATCAGCCCACACCGACCCGTTGCAGCCGCTCACTGCTGGCACTAGGGACGCCGGGTATCGTCAATGATCGCTCGCGCGAGCGCAGCCTGCGCGCTTCGAATCTCGCTACTCGAGAGTCCGGTGGCGAGCATATCCTCGATAAGGTTAATGTGCAGTGCGCTAAGCAGGACGTGCGCCGAATATCCCGCGTCGTCCGCTGCCGCTCCGCTCGCGGCTTCCTTGATCAGGCTCCGTACAAGCCATGCATCCACCTGTAATGCTCCGACTGCCGCAGTCCGGTGGAGGCTATCCGCAGTTGCTGACATTTGCCGGTTGGGTAAAGAAATACACTGACGAACACTGACCGGCGATCGTGTTTTAGGCCTCCCGCGCGGCAGCGTATTCAGGAGAGTGTGCAAGAGATGAGGACAGCTCGCGGTGGGCATTCGCCTGAGCGAGTAAGGTGTTTGCCTTCGCCTCAAAGGCTTCGACCGCATCCGCGCCAGCGGCGAAGCGAGCAGGAGGCTCATCCTGCGCCGTCAACGCTACCAACGCAGCGGCAAGCTTGGCCGGATCGCCGCCCTGCTTTCCGCTCATGCCTTTCCACGCGGTCACGGTCTCCTTAGTACGGGATGCGTAGTCTTCGATGGAGAGTTCGGCGTAGGTAGTTGACTCTGCGGTGAGAAGGTCGGTCCGGAAGAACCCCGGCTCCACCAGCATGGTGCGGATGCCAAAGGGAGCAATCTCCTGCGCAAGCGACTCCATCCATCCTTCGACTCCAAACTTTGCAGCAGCATATGCGCTGCAAAAGACAAGACCAGTAATGCCAGCCGTCGATGAGATCGTGACTACCAGGCCAGAGCGCTGCCTGCGCATCACGGGCAATACGGCCCTGGTAACATTCATCGGACCGAACAAAAGCGTTTCGAACTGGCTGCGCACCTGGGCGGCGCCAAGCTCCTCGAAGAAGCCCCCATAGAAGTTGCCTGCGTTGTTGACCAGTACGTCAATGCGCCCGAACTTTTGGACCGCAGCCTTGACGGCGGCGTCGGCATCGACCGGGTTCGTCACGTCAAGCGACGCAATCAACAGACTATCGTGATCGCCGATGGCGTTCCTGATCTTTGCGAGATCGCGGCCGGTCGCCACAACGTCGTGGCCGGCTGCCAGTGCCGCCTTCACAATGTCCACGCCCATGCCACGGCCGGCGCCGGTCACGAGCCAAACTTTCTTGCTGTTCATACGTGGGTCCTTTGTGTCGTGATGCCTCGCCGAAACTTAGGCATCGGGATATGAATCGGGTGGTTTCAGTGTCGCGCGATTGGCACCTGGGCGGTTGCCGAAACCGCTGTACCTTTTGCCTAAAATGACGAAAGCAGCATGAAACTGCACCGATGTCCCGCGGCAGGGGTAAAGTGTGCCTACCGTTTTCTCGTTAGAGATACGCATGAATCGCAGGGCTTTCAAGCCAATGAGTACCAGTACCGCCTCTACGGACGGCCTCGCGCGAACCATTGCACGCTTTGCCCAGTCTGACGGCGACCACACCACCGCTATACCGGCGCTCTCACTTCATCGCCGGAAGGGGCCAACCGAGCCGTTGCATTGCATCTTTAGCCTCGGGCTGGGTATCGTTGCTCAGGGCCATAAGCAGGTATTGGTAGGGAAAGAGGTGGTGAACTACGGCCCCGGCCAGTCACTGCTGACCAGCATCGACCTGCCTGTGATCTCGCATGTCACGCGGGCTAGTATTGAGGAGCCGATGCTTGGCCTGATGCTGACACTAGACCGGCGTGACATCGTGAAGATAGCTGAGGAGATGCAGTTACCGGCTCCGCCCCGAACGCCAGCTTTCACGCCTATCACGATCGAAACCCTTGACGATGCGCTGATAGGCGTCCTGATTCGGCTGATCGAATTGCTGGACCAACCGGTACTGGCTCCGCAATTGGCGCCGCTCTATCAGCAGGAAATAATCGTCCGGCTTCTCGCTGGTCCCCATAGTCCGCAATTACAGCGTCTTGCAGCCAACGGATCACCGAGCCAACAAATCGCCAGGGCAGTGACCTGGCTCAAACAGAATTTCTCAAAGGAACTATTGGTGGATGATCTGGCCGCGCAAGCGCACATGAGTCCTTCGACGTTCCGTCAGCATTTCCGCAACATCACGGGAACAAGTCCTCTGCAATACCAGAAGCAACTGCGCTTGCAGGAGGCGCGGCAACTGATGCTCAGCCTTGGCATCGACGCGGGAAGTGCCGCAATCCGGGTCGGTTACGAAAGCGCCTCGCAGTTCAGTCGCGAGTACAGCCGCCTGTTCGGTGCGCCTCCGCAGCAAGATGTGAGGCGACTGCGGCTACTGTGATGCATCAAACTGGAGTTGTTCCAAGGCCGCTTTCCGTGTGCGCATTTCAAATACCTGCAGCGCGGATTGCCCGCGCGGCCTGTTAGCGTTCCGGGCTCACTCGTCCGGTGGCGAGCAAGCCTCAACCGCGGAGCGCCACAGTAGCCACAATGAGAGCCGAGAAGATCAGCGCCGGGGCAAGATGTCCGAACGGCTCCCGATTTCGTAGCAACGTGAAAAGAGCGCCGATCATGATTGCACCGGCCAGCGTCAAGCCCAAGATTCTGGTTTGCTGTCCAGGAAGAAGTGCCGCGCTAAGCAGCTCGAGAGCGCCACAGAGCCAACGAAACCACGCCGGGTAACCCCAGCGTGCGAAGTCGCGCTTCACTGCGCCTAGCCCCGAGAGATTGACCACCCCAGCAACCGCGAACAGAACCGCCACGATCATCGCGAGAACCGATCCTGAAGATGCACTGTTCCACGCCATCGTCATGCTCCCTTGATCTGCTGAAAGTGCTCTCGTACAGAGAGATCCGCAATCAGGCCGGGGCCGTGGGGTTCCCACGCAAGCACTCGCCGGGCATGCTGGCCGCTGACTGTCTGATCGAGCGCCAGTGCGTCAGCGAACGGTCCAAGCGATTGGCGAGCATCGTCGAGCGGCCAGAGTTCGACGCGATCGGCGCCGACCGAGGCCCGGATCGCTTCACCCATTTCGGCAACGGCAACGGCATCTTCCGTGACCACGTTGAAGATCTGTCCCGTGACTCGACCGTCTCCGCTTGCCGCCCGCTCCACCGCGCTCAGGTAAGCCGCGGCGAGATCGTCGACGTGAACCGCTGGCCAGTGGTTGCGACCATCGCCGACGATCCTCACACTGCCAGTCTGACGGACCATGCCGGCAAGCATGCCGAAAACGCCGCCGCCGTAGCCATGCACCATTGCCGGCCTGAGGATCACTGCGGCAATCGAGCGGCTTGCTGCTAGCGCCTGCACACGTTGCTCCACTGCGGGCCGCCAGGCGATGAGTAGCGTCGGGTTCAACGCCGATGCTTCAGTCGCGGGCTCCCCCTCCGTATTGCCGTAGACCCAGGTGCCCGACGTATAGACAAATGCCGCGCCCGGATGCAAATGCGAAAGCATCGCTACAGCCGCGGCCTCATCAGCCGCGCCGGCGGAAGCATCGTTGGTCGACGCGGTGTGCACCACGCCATCCGCGGTACCGGCAATCGCAGCGAACGACTGTGGCTCACGCAGGTCGCCGGAATGCAGTTTCACTCCGAGACGCGCCAGCGCGCTGGCGGCCGGCGAGTTGGCCTGGCGCACCAACGCCGTCACCTGATGACCGAGGCTAATCGCCTTGCGCGCGACCGCTTGCCCGATGAAGCCCGTACCACCTGTAATGAACAGTTCCAAAGCGTTCCCCTCGATGATTGCCTGCGAAGTTGATAAATCACACAAACGAGACTTATCGGTCTCGTTTTGAGGAATCTAAACGAGACTGGTCAGTCTTGTCAACTACTCGATCATCTGCTATTAATCGGGCATGAACACGTCCTCTCCCCCCGACCTGAGCCCGCTGCAGCACCGTAAGCGGTCCGCCATCCTCGACGGCGCGAAGGCCGTTTTTTTAAGCCAGGGTTTCGGCCTGGCAACGATGGATGATGTCGCCGCGGCCGCGGGCGTCGGCAAACAGACGGTCTACCGCCACTTCAAGTCGAAGGAGGCGCTCTTCGTTGGTCTGGTGGGCTCGATGTGCGCTCAGGTGGGTGGCGTTCTTGCCAGCGCTCAGGACGAGCAATCCGATGGATCACCCGAAGACGAGTTGCGCAAGTTGGGATGGGTGTTGGCACAAATCCTTATCGCGCCGGATTATCTGCGGCTCTACCGGGCCATCGTTGCTGAGGCCGAACGTCTTCCGGAACTCGGCCAGGTGTTTTACGAAAATGGTGCAAAGGGCGTGCGTGCCTTCGCCGCAAAAATTCTGCGAAGGCGATTTGACGAATCAACTGCTGCATTGCGGGCAGCGACGTTTGTTCAGTTGGTGCTAGGCGACGCGTATCTGGAACTGTCAGTTGGCTACACGGTGCCCGATGTTGAAGCGCGCTTTGCAGTGCAGATTGACGAGGCGGTGGCAGCCGCACTTCGCTGAGGAGTGCCGTGTATCCTGAGCGGTACGAGAGTACATCGGTGTCGCCATGCCGAATGGCCGGTTGTGCTCGATCTCGTAGTCGTCCGGGCTGCGCTTGAACAAGAATTTCTGCTGCTGCTTCGGGTGACGTCTGAAGCGCTGCGTTTGCAATAGCAGGTCGATCAGCATGTCGTGGAACTCCCAACTCACCGCGCAGACCGCCACGTCGACATCACGCGTGGCGACAGGGGCCTTAATGTCGTGAAGATGCCACATGAGGATGTCGCGCGCGGTCGCGCCCGCGAGCACGAACCGCGTGCCGAGTTGCGCGCACGCGCCTTTGACGTCTCGAAGCAAGGCGATCGTGAGCGGCTCGACCGGACGTTCGACGGAGACTTTAAGCATTCTTTTTCGCCATGTAGCTTGCGTAGATCGCTTGGGCCACTTCGCGATTCCGGTCGTCGCCCGACATGATCAGATCCGCGTAGACGAGGAGAGGGTGAACGACTCCGCGATCGGACAAGCCCCATCGGTCTTCCGCCGCCACGGGCCAGAACGCATCGAGCACTTCGACGTCACCGCGCTCGTCTGGCCTCAGCATGGCTTTCGACATCATTGTCGGCGCGAGCCCGCCTCGCGCGTAGACAGTCACGGTCGCGGGCTTGAGATTTCGGGTGAGGATGTCTGCCGCCACTTCGCCGCCAAGACGGGCTTGGGGATCGAGCGCCTCCGGGTTAAGCCACCAACTCTTGTCTTTCGCCCAACTGGTAAAGCGTTGCGGGCCGAGCTTGGGGCGCAGCCGGGTCGGATAGAGGCTCACCCAGTCGTCGACCAGTCGGCGGCGGTCGACGATCACCCTGTTCTTGCCTTTGACCACCACCAGACCACGATCCATAAGGTCGTCCATCGCCAGATTCACCGTGTTCAGGGCAACACCCGAGAAGTCTGCGATCGTGCGATAGGGTTCATCCACGAGACCGGGCAAAGTCAGGAGCGCAAAGGTCACGCGCATGCCTTTTGGTGTGGTCGAGCGCGACGTCCGGTCCAGACGCTGCAGTGTGGGTTTGCCGCGGCCGACGATCATGATCGTCGCCTCCGGCGCCTGGAGGAAGACGTTGCCCGCGGTGTCGAGGAACGGAATACGTTTGGCGATCAGCTCATCCGCCAGCCGCGGCGTGACATGCTGCGTGACGAGCATCAACGGACGATTGTCTTCAGGCGTGGAGCGAGAGCGCATGCGGTTGACGATGACCCCCGCGCCGAGCGAGCTGGCGCTCGCCTTGATGACTACGGGGATTACAAGGTGCTTTCCCGCAACGTCGAAGCGGATCCACGCGTCCGGACCATCGTTTGTCGACATCCGCGCGTCGACTTGCCCTTTCCTGCCTGACGCGCTGAGGGGCGTCGCCTGATAGAGGCGCGTCGCATCTGAAAACGCTTCGCAAGCCAGCGTCAGCGCGCGCTGCTCACTACTGGCGAGGCGATCCGAGAAGGTCACGTGCAACTCCCATGTACGTTTATTCAGCAGTGTATGATAAAAACATACGCAATGCAAATAACGTACATATGCCTGGAACGGCGCCTACGGTAGGGAATGTTTAGCTGGTGAGCGATCTATATACGTTATAGAGCGATGTCAGCACATAGAGTCTCGCGGACAACATCGCTAGCCGTCGCGAAAGATTGACCGGTGCCCGCAGCAGAAGCGCAAAAGCGCGGACACCGCCGGCGCTAAGCTTGCCGCCCCACCGCCACTCGAACCGCCTCCAGTTTTCCGGTCCGGCGCGTGGCCGCGATATTCGGATTCGATGTTTCAGCCGTGCAGCATATCAAGGTCCTTCCGTCCGGACCGCTCAGCCCTACCGCGAAGCACGGTTGCGAGGTCCTTATGCGATCGGTCACTCGGCCATGGCGGTCCAGGCGGATAGCCCGGCTGTGCGCCGGGTCGGACACCCAGATCCCATCTTCGGCATCCGCACAGATGCCATCAGGCAACACCCTGTCGCCGTCAGGCCCGAGTTCTGAAAGATCGGCCCAGATCCGCCGGTCGGTCAGCTTGCCTGCCGGGTCAATCGAAAAGGCCGTCAGGCAGGTACCCACGGTCTCGGCGATCACCAGGGTTCCGTCGGATAGCTGCACCGTGCCGTTCGGGAATTGCAGCCCCTGCGCGGCACAACTCACCGTGCCGTCCAGGCGTACGCAAGCGATATCGGCCGTCGGAGGATTCGCGCCGGGTCCGAACAGCGGGTCGGCGTTCGGATCCGCTTCCAGAAGCCCGTAAAAATCGAATCCAAACGAGCCGACCCATGCGCGTCCTTGCGCGTCGACCTTCATGTCGTTTGCCGCACCACGAGCGACCGGCGACAGATCGGCATGGACCGAAAGGCTTCCGTTTTCTTCGAGTCGCAACAGCTTGAGGTCTCGCATGGATACCACGAGCATCCGGCCATCGGGCAACCAACCAAGGCCCGATGGTTGCGCAGGCACCGTCGCAGCGACGCTGGCACTCCATGTTCGCGGGTCGATCCGCAGCACCTCGTGCGCATAAAAGTCCGACACGTAAAGCAATCCATCGGGCCCCTCGGACGGCGATTCGGCAAAATGAAGACCGTCCCTGACTACAGTTGTATCGACCATCAATTTCATCGCGCGGTTACCCGCGTGTCTCCTGGTGTGTTTGCCAATATCCTAGCGGTGGATCTTCTCAAGCACGGTCTGCGGCGCAATACGCTTCATGCTCATGGCGGACACCGCCGCAATCAACGGCGCAGCGACGCACCATACGATAAGGGTCGTGGTATAGCCGGCATGGTTCAGAAGCCACGGTCCAGTCAGCGCCGCAACCATGAAGCCGATCCATTCCGATCCCGCGACGAGGTTTGAACCCGTACCGCGCACACGCGTCGGAAATGCTTCGGCGGCAAATCCCACTGCCGAGGTGACATGGCCCAGCGTGAAGAAATAAAACAATGCGTAGAACGCAGTCAGCAGCGCCCACGTGCCCGCATAAAAGGCGAGCAAGGCACCCGCTGCAGCGCCGAGTACGAGAAAGACAGCGCACACTTCGCGCCGGCCATATTTTTCGCCGAGAAAGGCCGACAGGACATAGCCGAAAGCGGCAACACCCGTCGCAATCGCCGATGACTCGAACATGTTGGTCAACGAAATATTGAAGTGCGTATACACGGTCGGCAGATAGCTGATAATTCCCGCCGCGCCGAATGCATAGACGAAGTGCCATATCGCCAGGCACACCGACGAGCGGCGCAGGTCCGCTTCGAACAACTGCCCAAAGCGGTTTTGCCGTAGCTGACCATGGGCCTGTTCGATCGCTTTCTCCTCCTGGAAGCGTTCGGTATCGTGGATACCGCGACGTGCCACGATCATCAGCACCACGGGCAGCAGGCCGCACACGAACAGCACTCGCCAACCGAAGCGATCGACGATCAGCATGGCTAACAACGCGCCAACAAAAAAGCCCAGCGGATAGCCAATCTGCGCGAGTCCGATCAATCTGCCGCGGACCTTCGCCGGTGCCTCCTCCGCGACCATCACCTGCCCCGACATCCATTCGGTCGCGGCGCCAATCTGGGTGATCGACCGCCCAACGACAAGGATCAGGAAACCGGGCGCCGCAGCGGTGACGAGACTCCCTAGCGCAGCTGCAAACAGACACGCCTGATAAATCGGCTTGCGGCCGATGCGGTCCATCAACGGCCCCGCGACGAACGTCGATATTGCGCCCACCGCGTACAACAACGTGTAGATCACGCCGATCTGATTGTCGGAAATGCCGAGGTCCTTCTGGATCAGCGGATAGGTGAAATTGAAGAGGCTGCCGTCCGCGTTGACGAGTAGCCAGCCGCCCATCGAGAGGATCGTTACCATCCATGCGCGCTTCGGGATGCCTTGCAACCCAAGCACGCCGAGCAAACCACCGCGCCTGTCCGGCATGATGCGCGCCTCTGCCGCGCCCACGGGTTCCAATGCGGCTCGCGCATCTGCGATTTCTTTGTCGATCACGATGTTGTCTCCTGAGTCAAACATTTAACGACAATGGAACGGCTATGCGGATCTGAGCCCGCTAACACCGGTGAATCCTCAAAACAGTTTGACGATGGCCGGCACGCTCAACACGGCGACGTAATAGCCCATGAACTGAACGCCTGTGTTGAACGCAAACGCCCTGGATAACAGCCCGCCGAACAGGCCGACGGTCAGGATGACGGCGAGGCCGAGCAGTTGCCCCTCCCATACGCTGATCACCACGATGAGTCCCGCAAACGTCGCGATGATCGCTTCGTGGCTGAGGCGCCGTGCGACGAACGACGCGGCACGATGCGCATAATTCATGGTCAGCGGGTAGGCGATCAGCGCGGCAAGCAGCACCGACAACAGCCCAAAACCGAGGAATTCCCACCCTGACATCAATGTGTGCAGGTTGTTGATATGGCCCGTCGCCGTGTCGACGGAAAAGCGCGGTGGCGCGTTGAACAGCGGCGCCGCCGGTCCCGCCGCCACCGGACTGAGCGGCAAGCCAAAGGCGATCAACGGAATGAGCGCTTCAGCGATATAGGTCGCCTCGGTCACGCCGTTTCGCGCCGCGATGACCGTGGTCAGTCGCTGATACGCATGCTTCACGCGAGCGCCGACGAGTTCACCCATCACGACCGTCATCGCAACCGGGCTGAAAACGAACGTGGCGCTCGACACCGCTGCGGTTGCCACGGTCCACGCCGTTTGTTGCCGGTCGAGCACCCTGAACGGATTGGGAAAATAGCCGCTCCACCCTTTCACATCCGGCGCGAGGGAAAACGTCGCCTTGCCTGAGCGGCGCATGCGTTGTCTTTCCACCGGCGAAAGAATCGAAAACAGATCGGCGATGAGTGGTCCGATCGCGATCCCCAGGAAGTAACTGACGCTCAACTTGACGCCATACTTTCCGGTCAGGGCCTGAAGCCCGACGATCAGCAAAACGAACGGGATCAGCAACAGCATCGACGCCCATCGGCCGGCGGAAAAGTAAGCGATGCCTAATGCGGCGGCGAGGAAAACCCACGGCGCGGCTTTACTGATCGACCCGCCGAACGGCGCAAGGAGGACCGCGAAGAGCACCGCGAGCGGTACCGCCACAAAGGCCGCGATGATCGCGCCCGACGTCATCTTGCGCAGCGCGATATGGGGCACACCCAGCGCCCGAAGCATCGTCGCCTGTTGCAGAAGCGGTGCCGCCATCGTGTCGCCGGGGATGCCGAGTAGCGCGGTCGGAATCGAGTGCGTCATGTGTTTCGACACCGCGCCCGACATGAAAAACGTGAAGACGCCCGCAGGCGGCACGCCAAGCAGCGCGACCAGCAAGGTGAGCGGCGCAATCGTCGTGGTTTCGTCGGTGCCGGAAATCAGCCCGATACCAGCAAAGACGATGGCGCCAACCAGTCCCATCGATAAAGCAACGAATATTTGATGGAGCAGCGGAGTCATGCCTGCTCTCCCTGGCGAGGGGACGGCGCTGCATGCCCATGCGTCGCTTCGTACGACGCGAACAACTCGAGAATGCCCAGTTCCTTCATCTCGGCGCGCGTTGCCGGCGAGAGATCGCTGATCGAGCCAAGACCGCCGGATTCTGCCGCGAGCTGTTCGAGCACGTGAAAACGCTCGCTCTCATCGCTCGCATGCTCGACGACTTCTCGTTTCGGTTTGAACAGGATGGCGCAGACGACGCCCGCTACGAGGCAACCCGCCAGACCCACGAGCATGGCGTAGGCACGGGCGATCGCACCATCCGCGACAAAGCTCGACAGCACGCTCGTGCCGGCAAGGAACGCGCCGACACTGATGCCGATCCCCAGCACAACCGACCATGCAAGATGGCCGAGGTCGACGGTGTCGCCCCATACTTCCGCATAGCGTGTTGCGGCTGTATCGGTCGACGCGCGATCCGGCATGACGGCCGCCGTCTGACCGGCGCGATACTGTTCCATGTGTCTCCTCCGTATTCGGGGGTTTTGATTGATATGAATGTCAGCCATGACATTCCATGCGTACTCGAACTATCGTTGCATTGACGCTGCACGAGCGCGTCGCGCCGCCATCGCCCTGGCCACGCGCGACGACGTACTTCTCTCGAGTGACGACGAAATGAATTCACCGGCGTCAACCAGGGCTGCAAGGTCGATGCCTGTCTGAATGCCGAGTTCGTTGCATAAATAGACGACGTCTTCGGTCGCGACGTTACCCGTCGCGCCCGGCGAATAGGGGCACCCGCCGATGCCGGATACCGAACTGTCGAACGTCGCGACGCCCGACTGAAGCGCCGCGTAAATATTGGCGACGGCCATGCCCCAGGTATCGTGGAAATGCCCGGCGAGCGCCGACGTGGGCACGCCCTTCGCGCATGCCTCGATCATGCGGCGGGTCTTGAGAGGCGTGCCCGTGCCGATGGTGTCGCCCAGACTGATCTCGTAGCAGCCCATCTGATAAAGCCGCGCGCTCACGCGAGCGACTTGCAGCGGATCGATCTCGCCCTCGAACGGGCAGCCGAGTACGCAGGAAACGTAGCCGCGCACCCGCACGCCTTCTCGCAGTGCTCGCTCCACGACGGGCGCAAACCGGTCGATACTCTCGGCGATCGAGCAATTGATGTTCTTCTGCGAGAAGGTCTCCGAGGCAGCGGCAAAGACGGCGACCTCGTCGCATCTCGCTTCCAGTGCAGCCTCCAGACCTTTGAGGTTGGGCACCAACGCTGAAAAAACCACGCCGTCCCGGCGCTCGATTTCGCGAAGTACATGAGACCCGTCGGCCATCTGCGGCACCCATTTCGGCGAGACGAAAGCCGCTGCCTCGATATGGGTCACGCCGGCATTCGCGAGCCTGCGGATCAGTTCGACTTTCGTCGCGGTCGGGACAAACGACGGTTCGTTCTGCAAACCGTCTCGAGGACCGACCTCGACGATCTTCACCTGGGCAGGAAATTGTTCGTCAGGCATCGCGCGGCCCCGCCAGCAAGGCGACCGCGAGGTCTGTGCGGACGTCCTTCGCCGCGATCATCTTTTTGACCACCCAGTCGATATCGGCACCGGTGGCGCCTGCAGCCATCGCGATGTTGCGCGCATGAAGCGCCATGTGACCGCGCTGGATACCTTCCGTGGAAAGCGCCCGCAGCGCGCCCATGTTCTGAGCCAGGCCGACCGCCACGGCGATTTCGCCGAGCTCTTGGGCGGACTTCACGTCCATGATCTTCAGCGCGAGGCGCGCAAGCGGATGGGTCTTGGTTGCGCCTCCAACCAGGCCGACGGGCATCGGCATTTCGATCGTACCGACGAGGTCCCCGTTATTGGCCTTCTCCCAGGTCGTGAGCGAGGTGTACCGGCCGCCGCGGCAGGCATAAGCGTGTGCGCCTGCTTCGACTGCGCGCCAGTCATTGCCCGTTGCGACGATGACCGGATCGATGCCGTTCATGATGCCCTTGTTATGGGTCGCGGCACGGTACGGATCGATCGCCGCAAAAAGATAGGCGTCGATCACGCCGTCGATGATCTCTTCTCCCGAGTATTCCTTCGTCTCGAGCGTCTCGGCCGAGTACCGGACCTGCGCACGTGCGAGCCGGAGATCCGCGAGGTTGGAGAGAATCCGCAAGCGCACCTTGCCGCCCGTGACTTCCTCGATCCGCCCGGCGACCGACTCTGCCATTGTGTTGACCGTGTTCGCGCCCATGGCGTCGCGGACGTCGACGATCAGGTGGGCGACGACCATCGCGCCACGAGGCGTATCAGGGAACACGTGCACCTCGATGTCCTTGCAGCCGCCGCCCAGGCCGATCAGCACCTTGTCGCGGCTATTGGCGAGTTCAATCAGTTCATCCTTGTGTTTGAGGATGGAAAGACGCGCGCCATAAGGATCGGAAACGCCGAGGACCTGAACCTGCGCGCGCATCAGCGGACCTGTGCTGGAGGTCGCGAAGCCACCCGCGTCACGGGCGAGTTTGGCCATGAACGAGGCAGCCGCGACGATGGACGGCTCTTCGACGGCCATGGGCACAATCACGTCCCGCCCGTTGATCTGGAAGTAACCGGCGACCGCCAGGGGCAATTCGAAGGTGCCGATGACGTTCTCGATCATGCCGTTTGCGGTCTCGAGCGACAGCGCGCCGGGTTTCGCGAGTTGAGCGTACTGCGCGTCGTCCAGTCCAACGACCTTGCCGAGATGGCCCAGACGCTCAGCCGGGGACAGCGTACGAAAATTCGGAAGGGTGGAATCGATGGTCATGCGTTGTCTCCAGGTGTCGTGAGTGCCGCACTGCGCTGATTGGGCTTGCGACGGTGGGTAGATGGCCGAATAATAGGCCTTGCGTACCCTTTATAAAGGTACAGTAAGCCCAGACAGTCAACTCACTGTACCCAGAACAGTGGATGTATTTTGCGGAGCAACAATCATGATTCGGCGTGAGAAGACCACCCTGTCGGATTCGATGGCGGACAATCTGGCCAGACAGATCGAAGAAGGTGTGTTGCCCGCGGGATCGAAGCTGCCTTCCATTAGGGAATATGCTGAGGCGTCCGGATGCTCGAAGAACACAGTCATCAGCGCGTTCGACATCCTCACCGCGAACGGTCTGATCGAGCCACGGCGTGGCTCCGGGTTTTTCGTGTCGCGCCTCGTGAAAGCGACGGACGAAACCGAGGAGACGTCCACGCTCGATCGGGCGATGGATATCGTCTGGTTGATGCGCGAACAGTTGCAGGTCAAACCCGACGTGCTGAACCTCGGAGAGGGATTTCCTCCGGTCGAATGGCTGGAGGAGACACGTCTCGATCAGTACCATCAGCGTGTCGTTCGCACGGGCGTTGCCTCGCTGTTTCGCTATGGGAGCCGGTATGGCTACGCCCCGCTACGGCAATCGCTTCAGCAGAAACTGGCAGGTTATGAGATCGAAGCCACCCCATCCCAGATCGTTCTCACGCACGGCGCGAATCAGGCAATGGACATGGTCATCCGGTATTTCGTCAAACCCGGCGATACCGTTCTCGTCGACGACCCGGGCTACTACCCGTTGTTCGGCAAGCTGAAATTGAGTGGCGCCAACATCGTGGGCGTGCCGCGCGATGTGGACGGACCGAACATCCAGAAACTCGAAGAATTCCTGATCACGTATCGGCCACGGCTTTTCTTCACGCAGTCTGTCGGCCAGAATCCAACCGCGACCGATACGAGCGCGGCCAAAGCGCATCGAATCCTGCAACTTGCCGAAGTGCATGATCTGACTGTTGTGGAGAACGATGCGCTCGCCGATTTGCGGCCCCGCTCCCTGACCCGCATCGCGACGCTCGATCAATTGCGGCGCACGATCTACATCGGCAGTTTTGCGAAGTCCGTGTCGGCGGCGCTGCGAGTGGGCTTTCTCGCATGCGATGCGTCGCTTGCCAGCGATCTGGCCGACGTGAAAATGCTGACGCACGTGAGCAGTTCCGAATATTGCGAGCGCACGCTCGATGCGATCATTAGCGACGGCCACTTCCTGCGTCACACCAATCATCTTCAGGACAAGCTTCACCGGGCCACGGACGTTGCCGTCAACGCACTGACAAAACTCGGCTCGGAGATTTTCAAGGTGAGCGACCAGAGTCTGTATTTGTGGGCATCGCTACCCGGATACCCCGACTCCATGAAGCTGGCTGAGGCCCTGATCAAACACGGTGTGATTCTCGCCCCGGGCGCGATCTTTTCGCCGAGAAGCGATCAGGCCTCCGCGTACTGCCGATTCAATGTCGCGTATCTGGCGGACAAGCGTTTTGCGGCTGCGCTGCGCGATGTCGCGTGAGGTTAACCGAGGAACGCGCTGTTTGTGCGGAGTGCGATGCCGGCAGCGGTGGATCGAAACGGTGGGTTCCGCTAATTGGCATCGGAACCGGGCATCAGCGGGCCGGTGAACGAGTGTGGCCGATGTCGGGCAGCAAGGCTTCGAGGTCGACGGTTTCGGCCATGACGCGGTTGCCTTCGTCTCCCGGATGCAGGTGATCCCCGGAATCGAAAAGCGCGCTGATGCGGGCCGGGTGAGCGGGATCGCGTAGTGCCGCATCAAAATCGATGACAGCATCGAATGCGCCGCTGTGACGAATCCACTCGTTCACTCGCTGACGCAGAGCGTCCTTGTCGGGCTGGTAGTAGTTATCGAGCGGCGTGTCGGGCAACGCGCCTTCAAACGGCGTAAGCGTCGCGCCGATCACGCGCACGCCACGGTTATGGGCTTGCTCGATCAGTTGGCGATAGCCCGCCGTCAAAGCATCCAGTGTCGGCCGTGAACCGGTTGGCGCAAAGGCCGTCCCTGGCCAGGAAATGTCGTTGATCCCCAGCATCACAATGACGCTCCGCACACCAGGTTGCGCGAGGACATCACGGTCGAGCCGCGCCAAGGCATTGACGCCCATGCCATCCGACAACAGGCGAGCACCGGAGATACCTGCATTGATGACCGCTACCCCATGCGGCGCCAGGCGAGCGGCAAGAAAATCGGGCCACCGGCTATCCTTGTCCAGGCTGGCAGTCGCGCCATCTGTGATGGAGTCGCCGATTACCGCAATCGCGCGTGTGTCTGGTGCGGCTTCGACGAAAACCCCGGTCAGCAACGGGCGCGCTGTGGTGCGTTCGATGTGAGGACTGGACACGTCCGGTTTCGCAGCAGCAGTCTGGTCGCCGGAAGCGATCCATCCGGTCTGACGACCATCCCAATGGAAGGTGGTAATCGGTGTTTCTTCCGGGAAATACAGACTCACCGCGACCGGTCCAAGCGCGGATACGGGTAACGCGACAGGGTCGCTGACCAACGATGCGCCAGGCAGGATCGTGGCAATTTTTCGCCCGCCGAAGGTGGCGGTGTTCAGGCTGTCGACGATCACCGCTCCATCCGCTGCAGGCAGCGCAATCGTGGCCTTGCCCACGGTGACCGGCTGCTTTCCATAGGCATTGGACAACACGATGCGCACGCGCGGTCCACCCAGACTGACACGGACCACCTGACGCACGGTCTGGTCACGCAGCGTGGTGGGAACGTTGGTGGGGAACAGGAAATCCGCTCCCCATACCGGCTGCGGACTGGCGGTCCAGGTGGCCACCCAGGTGGGGTCCGTAGCGCTGGCACGGCCAGAAGGCGCAATGGCACCGGCTGTCAGCGTCAAGGCCAACATTGCGCAGGTCGATGGTTTGTAGCGTTTTTTCATATCAGTGAATTCAATGGCGGTATGAGCGCCAATGATGAATTCAACGACGAATACGGGATAGACTGGCTCCAGTAAAAACATTTGTGAATTGAATTCACCGTGGAGGCCGGCATGGCGCGTCTTGAGGTCAATCGATCTGGCGAACTGGAAGTGTTCGTCCGCGTAATCGAACTGGGCGGCTTCTCGGCTGCAGCACGTGCCTGTGGGATGACCCCATCTGCCGTCAGCAAACTGGTCGGGCGTATGGAACAGCGCCTCGGAACGCGATTAATCAATCGATCCACACGGCAACTTCAACTCACTCCAGAAGGTTGCGTTTTCTATGAGCGTGGCATGCGCGTGCTGGCGGATCTGGACGAAGCGGAACGTTGCGCCAGTGCGCATATCACGCCTCGCGGCAGGCTGCGGGTCAATGCAAATGTGCCATTCGGACATCACTTCCTGTTACCGCTTGCGCCGGAATTTCTGAAGCGCTATCCCGATGTCACACTGGACATCGTGCTGACCGATGAGGTCATCGACATTCTCGAGCAGCGCACCGACGTGGCTGTTCGTGCAGGCCCACTCAAAAGTTCCAGCCTCATGGCACGCAAGCTCGGCCAGACACGCATGGTCATCGTCGGAGCACCGGGTTACCTGGCGCGTCACGGCATACCCTCGATGCCAGATGAGCTGCGGCAACATAATCTCCTCGGGGCAAACTACCTACGCTCCCAGACCGGTTGGCCCATACGGCACGAAGGTACGGATATCGTGCTTCCCGTAACTGGAAACGCACAAGCCAGCGATGGCGAAGCCTTGCATCGCCTGGCGCTCGCCGGGTTAGGCCTCGCGCGCCTTGCTGCGTTCCAGGTTCGAGAGGACATTGCTGCCGGCCGACTGTCGGCAGTGCTCGAAGCCTTCAACCCCGGTGATGTTGAAGAAGTCCATGCCGTCTTCGTCGGACAAGGTGGCCATATGCCCATGCGAGCGCGAGTTTTTCTGGATTTCCTTGCGGATCGGGTCAGCATTCATGACATACCGTGATGGATAAGAGGTTCGTTGAACTCCGCGCGTGCCGCTCCGGGATTGCCACGAGTCAAGGCTACCAGGTTGCAGATGGGCCAAGGTGCTCGTGAATGATTTGCCACCGATCTCCATCACGTACGACCACTGTGGTGCCTCGCCCCGTTCCCGACGCTGGTTGACCCTCGATCAATCGCGCTGATCTTATTGAAGGTGCAGCCGAATAAGCAACAAGCGTTGGGTGCTGCCATGGCAGCGGTCGGATTGGCTCTCCTTACCATAAGTGACCTCTCTGTTCACATCGGCGACGTCCTGGTCCTCGGCTGCGCAGTGTTTACGGCGCTCCATATCGTCATCCTGTCGAAGGTCAGCAAGAACCATGATGCCGAAGTCCTGGCGTTCATTCAGGTCATGGTGGTCGGCGTGCTGTCTCTCGTATGGTCAATCGCGACGGGAGAATTCTCTACGCCACATACGTCGCAGGCCCTGACCACTATCGTCGTACTAGGCATTGGAGGTACAGCGGTGGGCTATTTCGTGCAAACCAAGGCCCAGGTGGAGTCGCCTCCGAGCCGGATCGCACTTATCCTGGTTCTTGAGCCGGTTTTCGGCGGATTGTTCGGTTACCTGCTGGGGGGCGATCGCCTGAGCGTCATCAATTTATCTGGAGCCGTCCTGATCATCGTCGCCATGGTCGTAACGGAGTTCAAGCCGAGAATGCGTGCCGTGTCGAGCTAGAAACATTGGCGACGATACTGCAGGTTGTTGTTGGTCGATCATCGACGGAATTGGCAGGAAAGTATGGGGACACCCGCCCGGTTTTGACTCGGGCTTCGTTCTCGCCATGGAACTCCGCAACGCCTACGCCCCGTAGGGCCCATCGGGGTGCAGGAGCATATCGATGCCCTCAACGCGAATACAGAAGTTATAGCAAGTAGTATGCGTTGGGAGGGTCTGCTGTTGCCGGTGTTGATATCCGACGGGTCGCTGTCGAGCCAGAGCACCCGGTGGACGACTTCCAGCGAGAACGGCGGGTTGCAACGGCGAGATCGCAAAAAAGCCGGAACCTCACGCAGCCACTCGACAGCCCTTTCATTTGAACGACATCACGCTCGGCAACAACAACAGCTTCGAGGCTGATCCCGGCTGGGATTCGGTGGTGGGGCTGGGCTCGCCCAAGGGGGATGCGATCGCAGCGACCCTGTCGGAGGTGTCAGTGTATTCATGACGCGACTCGAGCCGGCCCCGCCCTAGGGCCAACCCCGCGTGCCCCGATCAGACAGGTGCGTCGCGGCCGCGCGTCAGAAGCGGCGTGGGTTGTGGCTGCCCCTCGTAATAATCCGCCTCGCGCAGGAATCCGTGGCGATGGAGGGCGTCGACAACGAGCGCGCCGCTGTCGGGATAGGTGCACACCTCTGCGGGCGGCTCGGCGCCGATCGCGAGATAGACCAGGTCGCCCGTGCCGTCCGGGGTCACAGGGTTGGCGATCTGATGGGCGATCCCCGTGTCTGCCGGACAGGAAATGCAATCTCCGGGGCGGATCTCGTACACGCGATCGCCGTAGCGGAACAGACCTTGCCCTTCGAGCACGACGAAAATCTCGTCGGCCATAAGGTGCGTGTGCGCCGGGCACGCGCTGTGGCCCGGGGGCACACGCCTGGCGTTCATGCCAAGACGGCCCATCCCGAAACGCCCTGGGCCCGCATCCTTCATCGCAGGCGTCAACTCGCGCTGGAAATGCGTCCAGGCGGCGGGCACTTCGGCTGCGATTTCCGGCGCCGTGTGCATGTTAACAATCATAGGCGCCTTCTCGGTCATGTCGTCCTCTAGTATCCGCGCCAATCAAGCGCGCGCCGATCTTCCGGCATGCGCGCCGCGAGCACAAAATTGTGCCGGAGGGAGCAGAGCCGGTCAAGATTCCGTCGTGGAAGACCGATGCAAGACCAGCGGAGGGGATTACGGAGCAAGACGATCCGCAGCGGCGGGACTGCCGGTCGGTCGGCATCGACACCAAGACGTGGCCTGCACGTCGCGTCCTGCTGATGAACAGGAGGCTCGCGCCCGCTTGCGTGTCCTTGCGGGTGGGGTGATGAACTGTCATCGACACTGCCAGATTCATCGACCGCTTTCGGAGCGCTAGCGACGCTTGAATGTCCTCCGGCATTTTCCAGTGAACGTGTCTTCCTGGCCAACTCCGGCCCGATTCTGACTGAATCACCGATACGCCGCAGACCGCCTGGCGTCGGGCTCAGTTCGACCCACAACGGTCCCCCACAATACGCGCCCGAACGACCGTTGCTTGACCCATAGCAGCCACACCTGTTGCTGCGAGCGCAGCATCGGGAGGCGCGATAGTGCCGTCACGCTTCATATTCGCGAACCCTTACAGTTCGCGACGCGATAGTAGCTTTACTGACCGTCGCCGTTGTTCCGCTTTCTCGCGGCGAAATGGACGTCAAAAATCTCTCACTTTTCCGCATCGGAACGATCAGAAATTGCATCGCAGGACAACCGAAGGATTTTGGCTATCACACCCGTCTTTTACGATCGTTACAGCCTCACGCGATCCAAAAAGGCCGCGGAAGTGCCAGAGTTTCCTTCAATCCGTCGACGCAACCTAGCGAGCGCCCGAGCATGAAAAATCTGAAATTCATCCCTCCTCTTTTGACGATGGTGTTCGCGGTGCAGCCGCTTCTGGCAGAGGCGGACGTCACGGTCGAGATCGGCCAGGTATCGCCATTGACCGGCGAACTGGCTCACATTGGCAAGGACGACGAGAACGGTGTTCGGCTCGCAATCGAGGATCTCAACGCGAAGAAACTCCGTATCGGAGGGCAGCCGGTAACCTTCGCACTGGATTCGCAGGACGACGCCGCCGACCCGAAGACAGCTGTGACTGTTGCGCAAAAGTTGGTCGATGACCGTGTTGCAGGCGTAGTCGGCCACGCCAACTCCGGCACGTCGATTCCCGCGTCGAAGATCTATTCGGATGCAGGCATACCAATGATCACCGAGTCCGCAACCAACCCCAAGCTCACGGAGCAGGGCTACAAGAACGTCTTTCGCATGGTTGCGAACGACGTGCGGCAAGGAATGGTCATTGGCACCTTTCTTGTGAAGGAACTGAAGTCGACGAAGATCGCGATCGTCGACGATCGAACAGCCTACGGACAGGGACTCGCCGACGAAGTCGAAAAAGCAGTCAAGGCTTCGGGAGGCATCGTTGTCGCGCGTGAATACGGTACCGACAAAACCACTGACTGGATGGCGGTGCTCACGACGATCAAGAGCCACGTTCCCGACGGGATCGTCTTCACCGGCGGAGATACGCAAGCGGCCGCATTCGTTCAGCAAGCCCAGAAGCTCGGTCTGAAGGCCAAACTCATCGCAGGTGACGAAGCCTGTACGCCGCAATTCATTAAGCTCGCGGGCGCCGCGATGAACAGCGGCACGTATTGCACGCTGGCGGGAGTGCCGCCGTCGAAAATGCCGCAGGGAGACGCCTTCTTCAAGCGCTACCAGCAGCGGTTCGGCGTTCCGGTGCAACTCTACGCGCCGTATGCGTATGACGCTGTGATGGCGATGGCCGGTGCGATGCAGGCCGCCGACTCGGTCGACCCGAAAGTCTATCTGCCCAAGCTTCAGAACCTGACCCTGGACGGTGTGACGGGAACGATCAAGTTTGACGCGAACGGCGACATTCGCAACGGAGCGATTACTGTCCGGCAGTTTGGTCAGGGCGATTGGCACGACGCGAGCGTCGTCAGATAAGCGACTTCGTCGCGATAGACGACGATGTCCATCGCGACGCCGTGGGCATTGTCAGCCGCGTGCCGGCGGCGATGCAACAGAGACGTCACGTTCCGCGCAGCCGGGTGATCTGCTTCAGTCGTCGATATCTACAGGTACGCCGAGCCCTACTTTCACCCGACTCATGCTCACGAGCGTCTTGAAGCGCTTCACATTGTTATTGGAAAAGAACAGCTGCCGGGTCAGGTCGTTGTATTGCTCCATGTCCCGCACTGTGAGGATCAGTACGAAATCCCATTCACCCGCGACGTAGTAGCACTGCTGGATCTGCGGGCATTGCTCAAAGGTTCGCTTCATGGAATCGAGCAGGTCGATCTGCTCGCTCTCGACTTCCACCATGGAGACGATGGTGAGAGGACAGCCCACCTTTTCGGGCGCGACGATCGCTGCATACCGATCAATCACGCCGTCTTCGGCGAGGCGGCGCAAACGACGGTTTACCGCGGCAGTCGAGAGGTTGACCCGGGCGCCAAGTTCGTTTTGCGGGAGTTGAGCGTCCTGCTGGACCTCAGCTAACAGCTTGCGATCGAAAGCGTCGAGAGTGGTAGCCATGAGGCGGGTCCTTGTACGAAAGCGAGAAATTATTGCGCCGGGACCCTAGATTTAGGGATTAATTTGAGCACGTCAAGCAATATTATTTTGGCATTAGCTGACGTATGGATTCCCCGCAGGGGGAATGCGACGGTCCGCCCTGGACACTTATTCACTGGAGCCTCACCGCAATGCTGATCGCTAACAAGCACGCGTCGCACACTGACTATCCCAACGAACTGAAGACAATTCTGAGTGTCGAGTCCGCTGAGCAGAGCCGTGCATGGCTTAAGAACTGGAAGCTTCTCAGTCCGTCCGCTACGCCGCTATGGGACCTGCCCGATGCGGCAGCACGACTTGGCGTGGCGCGCCTGAACCTCAAGGACGAATCCGTCCGCTCACCACTCGGTAGCTTCAAGGCTCTGGGTGCACCGATCGCGCTCGTACGCCTGATTCTGCGTTTGTGGCCCGAGCATGATCTCGATCCGAATGGCCTGATCCAGGGACGCTACAAGGAAATGCTCACGAACCTCGTCGTGATCAGCGCGACCGACGGCAACCATGGCAAAGCCTTGGCCGCAGCGGCGCAAACACTCGGCTGCAATTGCGTGATCGTCCTGCACGCCAACGTGAGCGCTGAACGCGAGCGTGCCATCGCTGCATACGGTGCGCGGATTATTCGTATCGAGGGTAACTACGACGAGTCGGTGGAAGAAGCGGCGCGCCTTGCAAAAGACAACGGTTGGCACGTGGTCTCAGACACCTCTTATGAAGGATATGAAGCCATTCCTCGCGACGTCATGCAGGGCTACGGTGCGATCGCGGCCGAGATCGTAGAGCAATCAGAAAGTCCTGCCGACGACTGCGCCTTCACGCATATATTTCTGCAAGGCGGTGTCGGCGGTCTTGCTGCCGGAGTCGCCAGCTATCTTTGGGAAATTTATGGCAGCAAACGTCCGCGCTTCGTTGTCGTCGAGCCGCAGCAGGCAGACTGCCTGTATCAAAGTGCGCGCGAAGGCCGGGCGGCGAAAGCAACCGGCTCCGTCGATTCAATCATGGCCGGCCTTGCATGCGGCGAAGCTTCACCGCTCGCGTGGAAAATCCTCGAGTCGTGCGTAGACGATTTTATGACGATCAGCGACAAAGACGCGATTGCCGCGATGCGCACGCTCGCAGTTGGAACGGGTGCGGACGTTCCGCTGGTAGTCGGTGAATCCGGCGCAGCGGGCCACGCGGGTCTCGAAGTCGTCATGCAGGATTCGCAACTGGCACGCGCCGCCGGCTTAGACAAAGATTCGCGCGTTCTCGTGATCAGCACCGAGGGAGCAACGGCGCCATCGGTCTACCGTGAATGCGTGGGTGAAACGGCCGACTCGGTGCTTTCACGTCAGGTTCAATGGCTCGAAGCTGCGGTTCGATAAGACAACCTGAATGGCCATCGAAATGGGATAGACGTCATGGAAATCGCCTTGCAATCGCAGTTGAAGAGTTGGCGTCAGCATCTGCACCAGAACCCGGAAACCGGCTTCGAGGAAGTCGCGACTTCGGACTATGTCGCACGCGCCTTGAAGGCCCTCGGCCTCGACGTGCACCGAGGAATCGGCGGTACCGGCCTCGTTGCCAATCTCACGGTCGGCAACGGCCGTGGCGTGATTGGTCTGCGTGCGGACATGGATGCGCTCAATATCGCGGAGAACGCACCGGACCGCCCGTATGCCTCGCGAACGCAAGGCAAGATGCACGCCTGCGGACACGACGGACATATGTCGATGATTCTCGGCGCGGCGCGTCTGCTTGCCGAAAAGAAGAATTTCAGCGGCACCGTACGATTCATTTTTCAACCGGCTGAAGAACATGGTCGCGGTGCGAAAGCGATGATGAACGACGGGCTTTTCGAGCGATATCCCGTCGACGCAATCTTTGGCGCGCACAATATGCCCGGCATGGCCGCCGGAACCTTCGCGACACGCGCGGGCGGCATCATGGCCAGCGAAGACAACTTCGTCATCCATATCAAAGCCCGTGGCACGCATGCAGCGAGACCGCACATGGGCGTCGATCCCATTGTGATCGCGTCGCAAATCGTGCTGGCATTGCAGACAATCGTGTCCCGCAATCTCGATCCGAGTCTGCAGGCGGTGATCTCCTGCACGGAGTTCATTACGGATGGCATCCGCAACGTCATCCCGTCGAACGTCACGATCAAGGGCGACACGCGCAGCTACACGCCCGAAATCCAGGCCATGCTGGCAACTCGCATGCGAGAAATCAGCGAAGGGATCTGTCATACGCACGGGGCTGAATGCACGTTCGAATACACGCACGAATTTGCGCCCACCGTAAACTCGCCGGAATATGTCGACCTTGCCGTTGCGGCGGCCCGCAATATCGCCGGCGCGGACAAAATCGACGCCAGCGTGCAGCCCATGATGATATCCGAGGATTTCGGCGCGTTCCTTCAGGCCGTACCGGGTAACTTTATTTTCATTGGCAACGGCGATACGGGGAAGGAAGGAGGTATTCCGCTCCACAACGCCACGTACAACTTCAACGACGACATATTGCTCACCGGCGCGCGATACTTTGCAGAGATAGCACGACTTGCCCTCCCTCTTTCCTGAGTGACATCCGCTTCGAGTCCCCGGCTTGGTCAACGGCCAGCCGGCTCTCGTCCGGAATTTCAATGTCTCATTCATTTCTGTGAACGGTCTTTCGAATTGAGAGGCTGAATGACGACAATTGGCCGAACCCGGAAGTTCGGCCAGCGCGCGTCAGTCGCCTGCCCGATCTCGGCGCGAACTTCCCTTGTCGACCCGTTACCGCCAGTCGGCGCCGCCACAGGAACGACTCCTTTGCATTCGGTAGCGGTCATATGCACAAGCCGCTCTCTCGGGTCAAAGTTTCGAATCCGATTCAGAATCAACTACGTCATATATCGCGGGTATTGGAGCCGGAAGGGTTCGCACTTTGCGGTCAGTGCCAACTACTTCATGCGTTCTGGTGATCGGGATACCTGCTCACGAAGCGTCCTACGCAAGTCCAGGCAATCGCGAGCAGCTTCTTTCGAGGGCCGGACTAGACCGTCAGTCTGCGAAGACCGCTACGTGCTTCCGGATGAACGCCTCGACGGTCATGGGCGGGGTGCCCGTTAGTTCCTCGACCAGCGTATTGGTACCGGCGAAAACGCCATTTTGATAGTCGACAGCGACAGACAGGAGATGCTGTGAAAATGCATCGCTAAATTTCGAATCGGTATTCAAACGCCTTTCGAACATATCGAGGTCAATCGGCTGGTACTTCACTTCCCGGCCCAGAACCTTGCTCATTTCATCAGCAATCTGATGGTGGTTCATCTCGACGGGACCGTAGAGCGGGTAGACCTTGCCAGCGTGCGGAGCTGGATCGCGAAGAATCGCAGCGATGACGCGCCCCTGATCTTCTGCTGCAATCGGTGCATGACGCCCGTTACCAAAGGGCAACCTCAACGTTCCGTCCTTTTTGACGTTTGCAACCTGGCCGGGATAAGTTAACCATTGTGCGAAGAACGTCGGGCGAATGTGGGTGACCGGGATTCCCGACCAGTCAAATACCCTCTCCGAGATCCAGTGGTCACGTGCGGCGTGACTCGTTGCGTTCCTGCGAGCGGAAATTTGCGACATGTTCACGATCCCGCTGACTCCAGCCTCCCGGGCCGCCTGAGCAAAATAGACGCTCGCCTGTATTCCCCCTGCTTCGATTGGATAGACAAAGTACGCCGAAAAAATGCCCTCGAGAGCTCGTGCCACGTCGTCCAGACTGGAAAGGTCACCGACCAAAACTTCGACTCCACGTGACTTCAGTCGTTCCGAACGTTGGTCCTCCTTCCGCACCAGTGTGCGTACCTTTTCACCAGCCGCTAGAAGTGCTTCGGTAGCTGCTCCACCGGTATCGCCTGTCGCTCCGGCAACAAAGATTTTCTGATCAGACATTTCGAACACTCCACGCTGTAGGGAAAGGGCTGTTGGATCTGTGGCATGTCGGGGTGCTTGATTAACCTCATGCGAGGAAGCTTTGCCTCAGCCAATCGACGAACTGGTTCACTTCGACCGGGAAACGTTCACCCGGCCGGTCCACCCGCTACAACCCGCTCGTCTTAAGCCACGAACGAATCGCTTGGACAAGCTCAGCCTTGCGCTCAAGCGGAAGCCAGTGGCCAGCGGGCAGGTTCGTTACGGAAAGGTCGGCGCAGGCGCTGCGCATGGGTTCTCCGAGGCGACTGCGGTTGATGTCGCAGATTGCGTCCCAATCACCGTTGACGAACAAAACGGGCTGGCGTAGTTGGCCGCCGTCGAGCGCTGTGTGCGCGTAGGCAATGTTGGCGGTGTCGTTCAGGTACCAGGCATTGACTGAACGGAAACCACTGACATCGAACGCATCGACCAGCGCGTTAAAGTCGGTGGGCGTCCAGAGCGCTGGATCAGGCGGCGTCACCGGGGCGCGATGCGCCGAGCCATAACGACCACCGTTTTTTGTGATCAAGGCGGACGGAGAGACCTGGCCGACAGACGCAGGATTGCCGCGCCGATAGAGCGACGCGAGCGTTGCCGGGGTGTCAGCCTCGAAATCGCTAACCGTCTGGCTGAAGTGCGTCAGGTAAAAGCGGAAGTAATCCCACTGCCCATCCGGATATTGATCCGCAGGATACAACTGACGGTCGATCAGCGGCACGAGATTGGGCAGTGCGAAGCCCTCCGGAAAGTAAGGGACTGAGATCAGCACCACGCCGCGACTGCGCGCCCCGTGGTGCGCAGCGAGTGCTCCGGCCACGGGGCTTCCCCAGTCGTGGCCAACCCAGATTGCCGGGCGCGCCCCCAAATGGTCGTGCAGTTCGACCATGTCGTGGACGATCTCGTTCAAGGCATAGGCCTCGGAAGCGGCCGGCACCGATGAGCCGCCATAGCCACGCATATCCGGTGCAACGCAGCGCCAGCCTTCGGATGCGAACGCCTCGATCTGCGCGCGCCACATCAGGCCGATCTCGGGCCAGCCATGGAGGAAGATCATCAACGGCCCATCGGCCGGGCCAGCCTCCAGGTAGCGCGTTGTGTGACGCGGCGAGCTGAAGGTACGCACGGTCAGGTTAGGGACGTTATCTGAACTGGCACCGACGACTACCGTGCCGCCGGCAGCGCCAGACCCAGCCCCAAAAGCTGCCTTACTCATCAACAGGCTTGCACCAAACGCGGTTCCATTGGCGAGCAGAGTGCGGCGTGACATAGCTGACATAGGTAGGTCTGGTTTAGTCACGATTGATTATAGGAAAGGTTTGCGGACTCACCTGCTCCGGGTCTGGTCCGCCACGTTCACCGGTGTCGAGCTCGCTGATTGCCTGAACTTCCCCCGACGCAAGTCCGAAGTCGAAGATATCGATGTTCTCGGCAATCCGTTCCGGACGCACGGACTTCGGGATGGGAGACGTGCCCAACTGGATCTGCCAGCGCAGGATAATCTGCGCCGGGGTCTTTCCGTATTTCCTGGCGAGCAGCACCACTGTTGGATGGGAGAGAGGGTCATGCATCTCCTGCGAGGTCTTCGCCTTTTCTCCGTCGCGTTTGATGCCGCCGATCGGAGACCACGCCTGGGTGATGATTCCGTGCTTCTCATTAGCTTCGCGAAGTTCACGCTGAATGAAGAAGGGATGCAGTTCTACCTGATTCACCGCGGGAATGTGACCCGTTTTCTCAATCAGCCTGTTGAGATGGTTGGAGCTGAAGTTGCACACACCGATCGCTCGAACGCGCCCCTCCTCAAGGAGCTTCAGCGCAGCCCTGTAAGCGTCGATAGTTGCATCGAAGGCCGAAGGAACCGGCCAATGAATCAGATAAAGGTCCAGGACATCCAATCCCAGCTTCAGAAGACTTCGGTCGAAAGCACGAAGGGTCTGGTCGTAGCCGTAGTCGGTGATCCAGACCTTGGTCGTCACGAAGACGTCCTCTCTTGGGACGCCAGACAAGCGGATACCCTCCCCAACCTGCTGCTCGTTCATATAGGCTGCAGCCGTGTCGATCAGCCGGTATTCATTTGCGACTGCCGATCTGACCGCAGCTACGGTTTGCTCAGGCTTGCTACGAAACACCCCAAGTCCGAATGCGGGCATCTCGATTCCATTGTTCAACCTGTACACGGGGCTTTTGCCTGTCACCATCGTTAAATCCGTTTCAGTTGGATGTAGTTCTTGCCGGCGCGGCTGCTGCAAAGTGCGTGGGATCGGGTGCCATCACGCAAGATAGATGTCCCTTCCTCGTATCAATCCCATTGCAAGTCAGGTGGGCGTTACGGTTTGCAGAAACTTCACGAGTTGCTCATTGACCACATCAGGGGCTTCGTGTTGTACCCAGTGGCCCACATTGTCGAGTTCGAGACCGCCAATGAGACTTGGAACGCCCGAGCGCATCTGGTCCACGGTCAGCGGATAGAGCTCTTTCAAACCATCCGCCTTCCCCCAGATGAAAAACGAAGGCTGCGTAATCCTGGCGCCTTTCCACGGAGCGGACAGGTAAAAGTACGGTTCAGCGGCCCGATAGTAGTTCAGGGCACCGTGAAAGCCGGTACGCTGAAATTCCGCCACGTTATGAGCGACGTAATCAGGCTCCGCCCATGACGGTAACGGTCCGGGGGCCGCACGGTGAAGGCTGCGTGCCGGATCCATCGGACTCCACCGCTTGTCTGCGGGAGCGGAGCCCGATGCCCAGTACAGGATTCCCGGAATTGTCACCGTGGCGTCGGCCCAGATCTGATCGGCGTCTGGCCGGCTCTGTTCGAACATGTAGAAGTCATCCTGGTGGCCGGACTTGCGCATCTTCTCGAAGACGCTGACATCCCCTCGAGGAACGAACGGCACGCTCAGACAGAACACGGCCTTGAATCGGTCGGGACGCATCAACGCTGCTTGCCACACATGCGTTGCACCCCAGTCATGACCCACGAGGACAGCGCTTGGAATCTTCAACGCATCGAGCAGGCCCACCAGGTCGCCGACCGTTTGCAGTGGCGTGTACAAGGTTGGGTCCGCCGGAGCCGAACTGCGGCCGCAGCCGCGCATATCGGGAGCAATTGCCCGATATCCGGCAGACGCCACGGCTTTCATCTGCCGGCGCCACGTGTAGGAAGTGTCCGGAAACCCGTGGCAGAAGAGTACGGCTGGCCCATCTCCCTGTTCGGTTACGTGCAGGGTGATGCCATTGGTATTGACGTCGTACTCCTTGATACCCGGTACGCCGCCGGTTCCAGGACTTTGCGCCTGCGCCCCGCGATCCAGTAGCAGGCTTGCACCAAAGGCGGTCCCGCTCGCGAGGAACGCGCGGCGCGAGATAGAGGGTGCGGGAATAGACGCTGTTGCAGAGAGGTTGTTTTCCATAGGGGTTTCTCGATTGGTCCGATGTGAGACTCGGGAATCCGCCAATGGTAGAAGCCCTCAACAAGGCGGGAAGGACGTATTTCCGACAATTCTGGCCATGCTGGCGCGACCACACTTATCTGTATCAGGATCGGTGGTTAGAATCACCGTACAGCAGGCGACGGCTCGCGCCAGGCGCCAGTGTGCAGGACGTAACGTTATGTCCTGCTATTTTCCGGGACCTATCATGCTGCGCATTGGCTACATCGTCGTTCCAGGCTTCCAGGTCATGGTTTTCGGCGGACTAACCGTGTTTGAGCTCGCAAACCGACTGACCAAGGAGCCGTACTACGAGATACGTCTGATATCTGAAAGCGGTGGGCCGGTTGAAAGTTCTCTCGGATACTCCGTCATGACGGATAGTTTCGCTGAAGGTGGGTTCGATACGGTGATCATCGGCGGCGTCATCACTGGCGCGCACCTGGCGAGCGCCGCACTGATTGAATATTTGAGAGGCGCGGTGAAAAACACCCGGCGCGTTGCCTCAATGTGCACGGGTGCGTTCTTTTTGGCTCAAGCCGGCGTTCTGGACGATCGGCGTGCCACGACTCACTGGGCACACGCGCGCGAATTGCAAACGACGTATCCGAAAGTCAAAGTCGAAGAAGATCGGATATTTATCGTGGATGGTCCAGTATGGACATCCGCGGGCATGACTGCGGGGACCGATCTTGCGGTTTCGATGGTGGAAAGAGATCTTGGTGCAAAAGTAGCGCGCATTATCGCCAAGCGCATGGTCATGTTTCATCGACGCGCCGGCGGACAGTTACAGCACTCCACACTGCTGGACCTCGATGCAAAAACTGACCGGATACAAACTGCGCTGGTCTATGCGAAAAGCAATTTGCACACTCCGCTGACGGTCGATAGACTCGCTGAAGCTGCCAATTTGAGCGTGCGGCAGTTCAGCCGGGCATTCCGTGAAGAGACGGGACAATCACCTGCGAAAGCTGTCGAGAACTTGCGGTTGGAAGCAGCGCGTCTGATGGTCGAGCAGGGCAGGCTACCGATTGACGTCGTTGCGCGAGAGACGGGTTTTGCTGATCCCGACAGAATGCGTCGTGCGTTTCTGCGAGCTTTCGGTGAACCACCTCAGGCTATTCGCCGCAACGCGCGTGAGCACGCCGACAATTGAGGTATCAACTACCTGTCATGAGCACGGCGCACGGTCCAGAATTTCGCATCAATCGAATGACCGATAACGTCGAAGCTGCGGTCGTCGCTCGCACGTTCGCGACTGGCTCTTAGTGGTCGAACCCGGTCCGACGCTGAACTTCCGTACTCGACCCGATAGGGACCTCCGCGTTTCTCCAAAGCTGTCATTCGCGATGACGCAGAGGGTAATAGCGGATCACGTAGCCATTGACGTGCGAAATTACTGCGCTACATATGCAAATGCTCGTGCAGAAAATCGATAAAGACACGCAGCTTCGGCGGCAGGTTTCGTCCTGAAGGCCAGATCACGTTGAGCGCGATGATGCGTTCGACGTGATCATCGAGGATCGAGCGAAGCGAGCCGTCCGCGAGCGCCTGCGTGACCGAAAACGCCGGCAGACAGGCAATGCCCAGCCCGCGCAACGCGAAGCACAATCGCGTTTCGATGTTGTCGCAGACCATCGAGATCGGCAGCGCGATTTCGGGCTCACCGTCCGCGCGACGCAGCGGCCACGATTCGAGCTTTCCCGTATTCGGAAAACGATAGTGCAGGCAGACGTGATTCAGCAGATCGGCGGGAACGGCGGGCGTGCCGTGTTGCGCGAGATAAGCGGGAGACGCGACCAGCAGCAGACCGAAGGTGCCGAGGCAGTGTGCGGACAGACGCGAATCCGACAGCGGACCGGTACGTACCACCGCGTCGAATCCTTCGTCGATCACGTCAACCGTCCGGTCGGTGAAGTTGAGGTCGAGTTGCACGTCGGGATATGCGCGCATGAAGTCGGCGAGCACCGGCAACACGAGCGAGCTGACGAGCGGCAAGCTGACGCGCAACCGGCCGCGTGGCGCTTCGGCCCGGTGCGACAACTCCAGTTCAGCGGCTTCGATTTCAGCGAGTATCCGTCGACTGCGTTCGAGCAACAGCGCGCCTTCGGAGGTCAGCGTGATGCTGCGCGTACTGCGATGAAACAGGCGCACGCCGAGCCGTTGCTCGAGCCTCGCGACTCGCTTGCCGACCGCCGATGCGGACACGCCGAGCAGCCGCCCCGCGTCGACGAAGCTGCGCGTTTCAGCGACCTGCACGAAGACCATAAAGCCATTCAGACTTTCCAAAGAGGCGCTCCACGATTGCGGACAAACTTGTCCGGTCAAAGCGGAACTCTAGCCTGTTTTTCTTTAGTTGGTGCGCCCGTACCATCGTCCAGACTCACACTTCTAAAGGATTCGGCATGTCGGGGCAATCCTTATCAGCCGGCTTGAACGCAGACACGCGCGCGTTGCACCAGCGCGTCAATGCAGCCATCGATGCCGCGCTCGACGAACGGCGGCTGGTCGGTACGGTCGTTCTCATCGCGAAGCGGGGCGAATCTGTCTACCGGCGTGCAGCCGGCCTCGCGGATCGTGAGCGCGCACAGCCGATGCGCGAGGACACAATGTTCCGGCTGGCGTCGGTCAGCAAACCTATCGTATCGACGGCGGCGATGGTGCTGGTCGCGCAATCGCGGCTCAGACTCGACGACGACGTCACACGCTGGCTTGCCAATTTCCGTCCGCGTCTACCGGACGGCCGTGCTGCGCGGATCAGCGTGCGTCAGTTGCTGTCGCATACGGCCGGTCTTGGCTACCGATTTCTCGAGACGGACGAATCGGGACCGTATGCGCAAGCCGGTGTCTCCGACGGGATGGATTCGTCCGGGCTTTCGCTCGAAGACAATGTGCGCCGGATTGCAAGCCTGCCGCTGTCTTACGAGCCCGGCACCGCATGGGCCTACTCGCTGTCGATCGACGTGCTCGGGCTGTTGATCGAACGAGTGACCGGCGCGTCCCTTCAGGACGCGGTTCAGGCACTCGTCACGACGCCGCTCGCCATGGCCGACACTGCCTTCTATGCAACCGATCCACTACGGCTCTGCACACCGTATGTGAGCGACACGCCAACGCCGCACCGGATGCGCGACTCGGAAGTCGTCCCAGTGTTCGACGGCACGTCAGGGATTCGCTTCACGCCGTCACGTGCGCTCGATCACGATGCGTTTGCGTCGGGCGGTGCGGGAATGGTTGGCACCGCCGGGGACTTTCTGCGCTTGCTCGACACGCTGCGCAGTGGCGGCGGAGCATTGCTGCCGGCCGCGCTGGTCGATGAGATGGGCACGATCCAGACCGGCGATGCAGGTCCGCCGGATGCGCCAGGATATGGTTTCGGACTGGGTTTCTCGGTGTTGCGCGATCCGCTGCTGGCCCACTCGCCGGAGTCGGTCGGGACATGGCGATGGGGTGGCGCGTATGGCCATTCGTGGTTCGTCGACCGCGCGCGCGGACTGAGCGTGGTAGCGTTCACGAATACACTGTACGAAGGGATGTCGGGCGGGTTCGTTGCCGAGTTGCGCGATGCCGTGTACGGCGCGGCGCGCGTCTCGAACGACGGAGACCACGAGCATGAGTGACGTCGATCTCGCCGCGTGCGACGTCACGTCCGATGCCGTGGGTTCCGGACGGCCGCAGCGTCTGCCGGTTGCGGGCCTGCTTGTGCTCGCGACGTGCGGTTTCATCACCATCCTGACCGAGGTGCTTCCAGCAGGATTGCTGACGCAGATGAGCGGCGATCTCGGCGTCTCCGAAGCGCTGATCGGGCAGTTCATGACGACATATGCTATCGGCTCGTTGCTCGTCGCGATCCCGCTCGCTATCGTCACGCGTCACTGGCGGCGTCGGCCTTTGTTATTGCTGTCAATCGCCGGATTCGTCGTCGTCAATACAATCACCGCGGTCTCGACGCGTTATCCGGTAATACTCGTGGCGCGATTCCTTGCGGGCGTGTCGGCGGGCGTGATCTGGGCCTTGCTGGCCGGTTACGCCGCGCGGATGGCGCCGCCGCATCTTCGAGGACGCGCTATCGCGGTTGCGATGGTCGGGACACCACTTGCATTGTCGATCGGCATTCCCGTCGGCACGTGGCTGGGTGCGTCGGTGGGCTGGCGGATGACGTTCGGCGCGCTGAGCGCGCTGGCTTTGGCGCTGACGATTTGCGTGCGCTGGATCGTGCCGGACTTTGCGGGGCAATCGTCAAGCAAGTCTGGCGGTGTGGTGGCGACGCTGCGTCGACGCGGTCTCAAGACGGTGCTCGTGGCAACCTTTCTCTATGTGCTTGCGCATAACGTGCTCTACACGTATATCGCACCATTCCTCGCGTTGTCGGGCAGCGCGAATCGTGTCGATGCAGTGTTGCTGGTATTCGGTTTGACGGCACTCGTGGGGATCGGTGTGGTCGGGTTGATGATCGATTCGCGGCTGAGGCAGTTGCAAATCGCGAGTACGCTTTTGTTCGCCTTTGGAGCGGTCTTGATGGGCGTTGCTGCTTATCAAACCGTTATGGTTTTTGCGGGTGTTGCCATGTGGGGGCTAGCATTTGGCGGCGTGGCAACCGTGTTTCAGACAGCAGCGGCGGAAGCGGCCGGCGAACTGGGTGACATTGCGCAATCGTTGATCGTCACGGTATGGAATCTGGCGATCGCGGGCGGCGGCATACTCGGCGCGATGACGATCACCTCGGTCGGTCCCGGAGCGCTGCCGTGGAGCGCGGCCGGATTGCTCGTGATTACGCTTTCGGTGGTGTTAGGGACTTGGCCGCGGGCGCTACGGCGTGGTAACAGGGGTGCCTGACGCTCGGTAATGTGCCGAATGACGTTCGTCCGGGATGGGAAACGGCCGTGATTGTTCAATCTACGCGCTCGAGTCGAGTGGCTGAAATTGGCCGAACCCCGCCCGATGCTGACTGGATCACCGATCCACCGGAGGCCGCCTGGTGTCGGGCTCAATTCGACCCGTTCGCGACATTGCGAGTTGGCGGTCGAACGGCCGCTTTCGAGTGCACCGCCGCCGTCTTAACCAGGCATCTACTTCGACAGTGACAGAAGATAGTCGGCTCTCCCTGCGTCATCTGTCCACGCGTCTGTCACTGCCTTGTCGGTCCACTCTTCGCGCTGACTGTTCCGCTTCATTAACGCCCTGACACCTGACATGTCTTCGATCCAAGGCGTGGTTTCCAACTGAATTCGAGTGACGCTCCAGTCTACGAAAAGGTCCGGCATTCCTTGTATCCGATGCAGACGCTCTTTGTAAAAGAATGGGTCAATACCGAGCCATATTTCCCCCTGTACCCACTGTCCAACCTTCGCAAACCTCGGTGGTCTAGATTCGCAAAAGACCTTGACCCCGAAGTCAATCACCCAGACTTCAGGAGTCGAGAATATTATTTTCGCCACAACGTCGTACAGGGAAGTGCCCTTGTTCTGGCACCGCATCGCACGCTTGTCAGAAGGAGTCAATGTCGAACCATTGAACTCAAGCGCAAGTTTGTACGGCTCACCGCATCTGAATTCGTCATAGTTCCCATCCTGAATAATCCACGCATTGAGTCCAACAATCAGCTCATTCATTTCAAGGTAGCGACAAACTGGATTCGGTCATTGTATCTGTATAGAACTAACAACGACGGTCGACTATGGCCGAGGCTGTGTCAAAACGTGCGACTTCGACATCGAGCGAGAAAGTCGACCTATCAAAACGCTCTGTATCGGCTTCGCGGCACGTCGGGAAGGGTAAAGCGACACCCGAAAACCGGGTAG
>Ga0116227_10000809_pt1 | contig 64977 bp, 59 predicted proteins | sample S1TSphgellanicum_FD_89693 | JGI IMG/M metagenome (GOLD analysis project Ga0116227, IMG submission 89693) | Host-associated microbial communities from peat moss isolated from Minnesota, USA - S1T2_Fb - Sphagnum magellanicum MG | ecosystem: Host-associated > Plants > Peat moss > Unclassified...
CAGTCGCAACTTCAAGGCATCGGCAAACGTCGCGGCCGCCCTGGTGACGGTCAAGCCGGGTGGCATGCGCGAGCTGCACTGGCACCCGAACGCGGACGAATGGCAGTACTACATCAAGGGCGAAGCCCGGATGACCGTGTTCGATACAGGTCCGAAGGCGGCAACCGCAGACTTCCGCGCGGGCGATATCGGCTACGTCAAGAAGAGTCTCGGTCACTACGTGCAGAACACGGGCGACACCGATCTCGTGTTCCTCGAAATCTTCAAGGCGGATCACTTTGCCGAGGTGTCGCTGTCCGACTGGCTGACGCACACGCCGAAGCAGATGATCATGGATCACCTGCACGTGACCGAGGAGACGATTGCCCGGTTCCCGAACAACCGTCCCGACGTCATGCCGATCTAAATGCCGATCTGAATCGCACTGCGGTTCTTCTGCTCAGCCGCCGCCCGGGCATCAAGGTATGGATCCCGGGCGGCCCTGCTCAAGCAAAAAATGCTTGAATGCTGCGGCCACCGGCGAGAGTCGCTTGTCGGCACGATGCACGATGCGCCACTGTCGCACGATAGGGAAGCCAACTACATCGAGCACAACAAGCATGCCGGCCTTCAGTTCAAGGTCGACGGTATGCGCGGACAAAAAGCTGATGCCCATCCCCGCCATGACGGCCTGCTTGATCGTTTCGGTATGCTTGATCTCAATCGGTTCGCTATCCTTGTCGAACGCATCGGCTATCGCATCCTCCATCACACCCCACGTGTCCGAACCCCTTTCCCGCACGACAAAACGCTGCTTCGTCAACTCGCAAACGGGAACCTGCCGTTTGCCCGCAAGGGGATGGGACGGCGACGCCACAATCAGATATGAATGCGGCGCAAACGGCTCACTGACCATGATCGGGTCCGTCGGCACGCCGACCATCAAGGCGAGATCGATGCGATTCTCGTCGAGTTGCCTCAACAACTGGTCCCGATTCTCGACCGCCAGTTCCAGCCGGATTCCCTGATTCCTCTGGTTGAAGTCGGCAAGCAAGCGCGGGAAAAAGTAGCCACCGGCGCTGATCACGCCGATATTCAGGCAACTGCCCGTGCCCCCCTTCAACCGCACCAATGCCTCCTCCACCGCGCGGAAGCGTTCAATGATCGCTCGCGTGTGACGCACCATTTCTTGCCCTGCGGGCGTCAGGAAAATTCGCTTGCCGAGTTGTTCAAACAGGGGCACACCCGCATGCTGCTCCAGATGTTTGATCTGAGTAGACACGGCCGGCTGCGAAAGATGCAACTCGTCCGCTGCTCGCGAGAAGCTCAGACGTCTGGCGACGGTTTCAAAGGTTTTCAGCTGCCGCAGGGTCGCATTTTTCATAATGGTTTCGCCAGGATTGATGACCCCTCCCGCCCACGCGCTGAGTTCGCTGTCGTGCCCCAAATCGTGTGAGTTAAAGAAGGTGACTTAGCATAGACCGCGGGTGAGTGCCGGTGCGTATCGTGAAAATTGAAAATATTTCATGTTCGCCCCCACGGTTATGCAATTCGCCTCCCGATCGCCATTCGCGCCACTGTGCTTCTTCTCCACTCCCCCATGTGTGCTCCTCGTCCGGCGCAGGACCGCATTAACCTTGGCTCTGTCTCCGGTTCCAGCAATATAGCCCTCGAATGCTGGAACCTTTAGCCGGCCGTTTCACGGTCGGCCCTTTTTCCCGGTGCCTGAGATGCCGCTTCAACTTCCCCTTACCGTGTCCCCTTCACGCCGCGATCTCACCAGAACCTCCTCCGCTGCAGGAACCGGGCCGACCTCGCGCAACCCTTTGCGGTTCGATGCCGACGCGTGCGGAATGAACACGAGATGAGGCCGTCACGCGTCCTGGCTATTGAAGACGACGAGATCACCGGGAACGAGATCGTTCGTGCACTGCAGAGCCGCGGATACTCGGTCGATTGGGTGGACAACGGTCAGGAGGGCATGGTGCGGGCGATCAGCGGCGAGTACGACCTGATTACCCTGGACCGCATGCTGCCTCGCGTCGACGGACTGACTATCCTGACCACCGTGCGCAGCATCGGCATTCGTACGCCCGTCCTGATGCTCAGCTCGCTCGGCGACGTCGATGAACGCGTGCGCGGCCTGCGAGCAGGCGGCGACGATTACCTGACCAAGCCATTCGACCCCGAAGAGATGAGCGCGCGTCTGGAGGCGCTGTTGCGCCGCAACCAGAGTCCGGCCGCACCGACCCAGACAACCTTGTGCGTGGGGCCGATCGAACTCGACCTGATCTCGCGCAAGGTGCAGCGTGACGGCCAGGAGATTGAACTGCTGCCCACCGAATACCGCGTACTCGAATTCATGATGCGTCATGCCGGGCAGACCGTCACACGAACCATGCTCTTCGAAGCCGTCTGGGGTTACCACTTCGATCCGGGGACCAACCTGATTGACGTGCACATGGGCCGGCTGCGCAAGAAGATCGACCCGTCCGGAGTCAAACCCCTGATCGAGACCGTCCGCGGCGCCGGTTATATCCTTGCATGAAAGCCACCTTGGTAGACGTTCCCGTTCCGACGCTATTGCCCCTGAGGCGGCGATGGCATTCGACGACCTTCCGTCTGATGGCGGTCTACACGGTGATCTTCTCGGTGTCTGTCACGCTGCTGATGGGATTCATCAGTTGGGCCGTGACAGGCGCCATGGAGCACGAAACCGATGTCGTCATGGACTGGCAATTGATCTATTTCGATTCGATGCCGCACGGCGATCTTATCGACGCCATCTACGGGCGCATCGAGCATGAGCACATGCACACCAACTATTACGGCCTGTTCGCGGCCGACGGCCGGCACCTTGCCGGCGACATGCTGATGCTTCCACCGAACCTGCCGGTCAACCGTACGGGCGTTACGCTCGACACCCTCGCCGTTGCAGGCCCGGAACGAGCGCCGGTGGTACGCGTCATGGCGGAGCAGCGTCGTGACGGCGAAAAGCTCGTGCTTGCCCGCGACCTCACCCATGTGCTGAGGGTTCGCCAAAGGATCGTCAACGCGCTCATCCTTGGTGGAATCCTCTGCATGGTCACGGGTATCGCAGGTGGCCTGGCGTTGAGCATGCGACAGATGCGCCGCCTGAAAGGGATTCGCCACGCGACACAACTGATTGCGCAGGGTGACCTTGGCCAGCGGCTGCCGGCCGGAGGGCGCGACGAAATCGACATGCTGGTGCATCTGGTCAACCATATGCTCGAGGAAGTAGAACGTCTGATGAATGAAGTGAAGGGAGCCTGCGATGGCATCGCTCACGACCTGCGTACGCCACTTGCGCACATGCATACCCTGCTCGGGCACATCGCGGAGCGCACCGGCGAACTGCCCGATCAGGAACTCTCGACATTGGTCCAACGGGCGCGTATCGAGACAAATGCACTCCTTGACCGCTTCCGCGCCATGCTGCGCATCTCCGAAATTGGCACGCTCCAGCGGCGCGGGGGCTTTGCCGCATTGCAACTCGAAACCCTGATTCACGAAGTTGGCGAACTATACGAGCCGCTCGCGGAAAGCCGCTCGATCAGGCTCATGGTGCAAACGCAGCACGTCGGCACTATCCGCGCAGACCGCGATCTGTTGTTCGAAGCGCTGGGCAACCTGCTCGACAACGCGCTGAAGTTCACGCCGAGTGGCGGCCTGGTACGCATTGAACTCAACGCAACGCCGTCCGGCCCCAGGGTGGACGTCATCGACAATGGACCCGGCATCCCGCAGGCAGATCGTGACGCAGTGCTGCAACGCTTCTATCGAAGCGAACGTACCCAGCATGTTGCCGGTTCTGGACTAGGACTCAGCATTGTGTCGACCGTCATGCGCGTACACGATTTCACCATCCGGCTACATGATGCTGCGCCGGGTACCAGGGCAACCATTGAATGCTGGCCACGAATACTCGCATGACTCGCGCGAACGCCCCCCTCCGTCGAGGCCACCCCTAAATGCGTATTCTTTTCGTCTCGCCTCAACATAACGAGTCGGCCTGGCTAAGCAAAGCGTTTCGCGAAAGTGCGCACAGCCTGCGACGCTCCAACGATCTCCGCGACGGTATTCTGGCTGCACCGAAAGAATCGTTCGACGCGATCGTCATGATGATCCTTGACCGCGCTTCGTATCCAGCGCTAACAACGGCGTTAGCTCAGTTCAAAAACGCCGCCCCCGCTGCGGTGATTGTCGTGGTGCTCGGCCCCGCTACATCCGGCGACAGAATTGCCATGCTACGAGCTGGTGCAGATGCCTGCTTTACTCATCCGTATTCCTACATCGAGATGCAAGAGCGGATGCAGGTCCTGCATCGTACCGCCACGGTACGCCCCCAGCACGCCCAGCTACCGCCCCCATTCCAACTTGATCCGCTAAAACGGGAGCTGGTCAACGGGAGCCAGCGTCTGCCGCTCACCAAGCGAGAGTATCTGCTACTTGAATGTTTGATGCGGCAGTTCGATGTACCCGTGCCCCACGATGAGTTGCTCCGCTACGCGTGGCCGGAAAAGGAAGACATCGATCTGTCTACCGCCAGCCCCCTGGTCTGGCGCTTGCGCCGCAAACTCAAACAGCACGTGCCGGACGTCAACATCGCCACCGTTAACTGTTTTGGCTATCAGCTCACCAGAGCGCCGAATTGCGTGCGAGCGTCTGCGTAGCATTGGACGCGCTGTCCTGTTCGGCTAGCGCGCCCCCGCCTTTCATGCAATGAATCGGCCACTCGTCAGCCATTGCAATGAGCGCAGAAAGATGAGATCCGATAACGATAAGGATAACGAATTCTTCTATTCGACTCCATTCAATCACCGTGAAATTCAATTTATCTATCGTTTCAATAATCGCATGCCGCTCCCGTTAAATAAAATTTCATCACGAAATTCGACTATTTCAAGGTCGTCGTCGCTATCGATTACATAATAAGAACACCTGAAAGAGACGAGGACTGAGATATGCCTGGCGCAATGAGTATCGAACGGATCAACGAGTACGGCGGCCATGCCGTCCGGATCGCTATCGGCCATCAGGCTGTTCTGCTGAAGACGGGTGAACTGGATGCACTGCTGGAACAGTTAAGCGTGATTCGTGCGGCCATGCAACCGGAAGTCCCCAAAGTGCCGTCGCAGACCCATCAATACGTGGTTGAGATGAATCCCTGCTGGCATGCGGAGAAGCATCCGCTGTATGACGGTACGGTGCTTTTCCTGCGTCATACAGGACTCGGCTGGACCGGTTTCGCACTGCCAACGCCTAGCCTGGCGAAACTGAAGGACGCGCTCTCACAGCATCTCGAAGCCTCCCTCGAGACCCAGGGCCTGCCAAACTGAGTCGATCAATGTTCACATCTCAAACATCGAGCCTCAACCGACGCCACCACGACCCAACGGATCGGTCACTCGCGCGGCAAGCCGTTGCCTGATCAACCCAATTTACATCCGCGTACAATGCCGAAAATTTTGACAATCGAAGACGACGAATCGCTCACGCTTAACATGACGCGCACGCTTGCAGCGGGTCGGTACCTGATCGATATCGCGCGCACCGGCCGGGAAGGTATGGCTAAAGCGATGGCCGGCGACTACGACATCGTCGCTCTCGCCCGCTCGTTACCCGACCTCGATGGCTTGACGATTCTCGCCGCCATGCGCGGCGTCGGCATGGAGACGCCTGTTCTCATCATGAGTGCAATGCCGGATATCGAGCAGCGTGTCGAAGCGTTTCGGGCCGGCTGCGACGACTACCTCTGCAAGCCGTTTTCTTTCGCGGAAATGTCTGTCCGCATTGAAGCGCTGTTACGCAGGCGTCCGCGTATTACCGAATCCGAGACTGTCCTGCGCGCGGGGGAACTTGAACTCGACCTGATCCGACATAAAGTCAGACGTCGCGAACGCGAACTTAAGCTAAAGCCCACGGAATGCCGGTTACTGGAATTCATGATGCGACATCCCGACCAGGTGCTCACTCGCGAAATGATTTCCAAAGCGGTCTGGGGTTACGAGTTTGTTCCGGGCACGAATCTCATCGAAGTGCACGTTGGCCGGTTGCGCAAGAAAATTCACATAGCGGGAGAACGCCAGGTCATTCGAACCATTCGAGGCTCAGGCTACCTGTTCCTTTGAGATTTGACGCGACCCTCAACGCTTAAGACAACCCGGCAGGCACATCGTTGCTAACGAGTGCCGCCTGGATGGCGACGTTAGGCGTCGCTTCCCTGCTCAGGTGTTGCATCGGGTTGTCCGCTAACGAACAGTCGCGCGGCGATGATTCCCGCTTCATACAGAACGATCAAAGGAACCGCGAGAATCAGTTGCGAGAATACGTCGGGCGGTGTCACCACGGCAGACACGACGAATGCCCCGACAACCACATACGGGCGGATTTCCTTGAGCTTGGGCACAGTCAGCAGGCCCACCCGCACCAGCAGTATGACGAAAATCGGGACCTCGAAGGTGACGCCGAACGCAAGAAACATCGTCAGCACGAAACCCAGGTAGTTGTCGACGTCCGTGTTCATTGCCGCACCCAACGGCGCGTTGTAGTGCGCCATTACGCGGAAAATAGTTGGGAAGACAACGAAGTACGCAAACGCCATCCCGCAGAGGAACAACGTGTAGCTGGTCCCGACGAGCGGTGCGACCAGTTTTTTCTCGTTTTGGTAAAGACCGGGCGCAATGAACGCCCATATCTGATACAGGACGTACGGCAACGCGATGACGAACGCAACGAGCATCGTCACTTTCATCGGCACAAAGAATGAGCCGGTGACATCGGTGACGATCAATTTGCCGTCCTTCGGCAGGTTCATCATCAACGGGCGAGCGAGGAGCTTGAATATGTCCGGCGCCCAATAGACGAGTCCGAGAAACACGACAATGATGGCAATGCTTGCGCGGATCAAGCGGTCGCGTAGCTCGACGAGATGCGAGACGAAGGATGATTCCGGCCCTTCTCCCAGGGACTGCTGAACTTGACTCACAACGGCTCTCGCTTAAAAAATCAGGAAACTAGACATTGAAAAATCCGTGTCTGGCGGCAGCATATGCCGCGGGCTGGCGAGCTTCGCGAGCGGCAACCGACTGCACGCGCCTACGGTGTGCCGCTGCGCGCTTGTACCAGGTCGGCGTAACGGTCCGCTTTCCACGCCAGTTCCTGCGCTTCGGCGCCGCGGCAAGATCGGTACGCCACGAGACGGTGTCCAGTCCTTGCGACGGAGATTGCACTGCATCGTTCGCATCGTTCGCAACGTCTGGTAGCGAGGTAGAAGCGCCATTGAATGCGACCTTGAGCTCGGTTTCCTGCTCACGCAGGTTGTCGTGGATGGTGCTCTCGATGTTCGCCGCAGCCGCCACAAATTCGTTCTTCACCTGCTGCAATTCGCCCAGTTCAATCTCGCGCGTGACTTCGTCTTTCACGTCGCTGATATAGCGTTGCGCGCGCCCAAGGAGTGCGCCTGCCGTGCGTGCTACATGCGGCAAGCGCTCCGGTCCCAGTACGACCAGCGAAACCACGCCGATGACTGCCATCTTGGTAAGACCCAGATCAAGCATGAAGGTGTCCTGTCAGCACATGACTGATTGTGGTTCAGCGAGTTTCGCCGGACCGAAGCGTTTCCTTGGCCTCGACGTCAACGGTGTCGTTTCGCGGCAAATCGGTATGCTCAGCATGGGCCGATGCCTCGACTTCCTTGATTCCTTCCTTAAAGCCCTTTACCGCGCCGCCCAGATCGCCACCAATGGTTCGAAGCTTTTTCGTACCGAAGACTAGTGCGACAAGCACGAGAACGATCAACCAGTGCCAGATACTCAGTGAACCCATGAAAACTCTCCTTGATCCCGCCGGGTTGATTCCCACAGCGGAAATTAGCTTTGACCATGCGGTCGAATACGAAGCGTTGGCGCGCTTCAACGAAACAGCTCGTGTTGAGGTGTGGCCTCTCCGGTACCCAGCCATTCGGGGCGATTCGGAACGCAGCGGCCGCGCATGAACTCAACTCAAGGTCAGGATAGGCGCGTGACAACGGAACGGGAATGCCGCCACCATGAAAAAAATTTAATCGTGCGGCTGCAGGACACGTGGCGCAGTGGCGCGGTGAAGCCGCTCGGCACTGCCGTAAAAAGGCGCACCGCTATCGAGCAACGCCGTCCGGATAAAGTGCAGATAACTCAGGATGCGTTGCATTCGATGACGTTTCTCACGATCTGCGCGCAATGTTCCCCGCAGGGACTGCGCGATCCGGATCGCCGCTTCGACTGACGTCACCGCATGCGTAAGACGGGCGCTGTCCGGTTGCTCGAACAGGTCCACCAGATCCCGCCTCACCGTATCCAACGCGGCTTCCCATCCTGGTTGCAAACGCTCCGCGTAAGGCATATCGAACGTCTCGTTGCGAAGATCGATGATCGAGTGTCCAATCTCAAGCAGAGCGAGCATCCAGCGTAACGCGTCGCGATGCTGTTCGGAGTGCTTCAGGAGCAGCGCTCGCAACTGGAACATCAGGTCATGCGTGCTCGACTGGAACGCCTGATCGAGTCCGCCGAGCGTGCCCTCGCATACCAGCTTCATTTGCCGCCGCAGATCGCGCTTGATCCTCTCGATCCGCCATGGCATCTGCGTGGGGAAAATCACTGCGAAGACGACACTGGATACGAGCATGCCAACAACAACGGCGATGCCGTTATTGATGACGAGATCCGGCGTATAGACAACGACGTTGTCCGGACCGGCCAATAGACAAAACAAAAGACCAAAGGCGCCCCCGTAGCCGGCTGTGCTGGGACGCATCGACAGAAACGCACCGAAGGCAAGCACGGGTGTCAGTACGGCGCATAGCAACGGGAACCCTTCAATGTTCGGATAGACGAAGCAAGTGAAAAAATAGCCCGCCACAGTGGCAAGCGCCACGCCAACCGCCATTTGAGCCGCAAACTTCGACGTATCGGCCGATGTGGAACTGAGCGCGCACGCCACCGCCGCCCCGATCACCGCGTAGCCGCCGCTCGGCCAGTCTGTCGCAATCCAGAGTGCCCCCATCGCCCCGACGGCCAGCACTGCACGCAAGAACGTGAAGCCGACGACGTAACCGTTGGTGGTGACGGCGTGCCGCGTGACCGTTCGCTCGAGCGCGTGATTCTGGTCGTTTAGCGACGCGTAGGCTTCTGTATAGCGCCGAAACTCATCCACGAAGCGATACAGAAGCTCCATCGTCGTATCGAAGTCGAGCAGGAGTTCCGGCGCGGCTGTCGCAAGCGAGCGCCGCGTTTCGCCGGCAAACTCCGGCAACCTCGACTGGAAGCGATCGAGCTCAAGCGCCGCACTCGCTGCGCGCGTTCCGTCGGGTTTCATCGTATCTTTCAGCCTGACCAGCAAGTCCGAAAGCTCGTCGAAATACGGCCGGACGGCGTCCAGAACCGGCGTGGTCCGCCCCGCATGCATGCGTTTCAACAACTGATGAAGCGCGTGCAGGCGCGTGCAGGCATTGGTGAACTCGCTATTGAGTCGCGCTAGGCGCCTGCTTCGGACCCGTGTGTTCGGGTCTTCGAAAGAGGCGAACTTTCGCGTCGCCTCGAATCCCACGATCTGATCGACCAGATCTGCAAAGCGCCCTTCGTAAGCGACGTCGTCAATTTTCTCTCCGAGTACGCTCGCCGCGAAGAGACAAAAGTGGCTGTAGCGGGTACGCAGGATGCGCTGCAGTGCGGTGCTCGATCGCAGCGGCAGGAACAGCGCGCTGACCGCGCCGGAACACAGAATGCCGATCGTGACTTCGGCCGCACGCGTCAGCGCGGCCATGAACAGGCCACCCGGCTCCATGACCACCGGGATGCCGATCAGCGCAGCGGTGTACCCTGCGAGCACGAAGGCGTACCACTGAAATTGACGATACCGGACCGCAGCAGCCGTACAGGCACTGATCCAGACCGTCATGCCCAGCATGTAGAGTGCGGACTGTTGCGGGAAGATGGCCCCTAGCATCACCGCGGCAATCGTCCCCAACGTGGTTCCCACGACCCGATAGAAGCTTTTGGACAGGACCATGCCGCTGAAGGGCTGCATCAGGACAGCCACCGTGGCCATTGCCGTGCGCGGACTGGACAACTCCAGCCGCATCGCAATGCCCATCGCCAGCAACGCGGCAAGCGCCGTTTTCAACAGATGCAACCAGACGACGCCGTCGCCGGCCATCCACGCCGCGGCTCCCATCTTCGTCGCACGTGCCCAGACAGACCATCGCGCGGATCCGATAAGCGTCGTCATCGGGCCGCGACGACAACCGTACACGTGGTACCTGCCGACAGCGTCACGCCATCCGGGACATGGTCGATCCTGATGCGCACCGGCACGCGCTGTGCCAGGCGCACCCAGTTGAACGTCGGGTTCACGTCGGCCAGCAGTTCGCGGCTCTGCGGGTTGTCGCGATCATAGATGCCGCGCGAGATGCTCTCCACATGCCCTTGCAGCACACCGCCGCTCATGAGGCGCATCTCGGCCCGGTCGCCGACCATGACATGCGGCAGCTTGGTTTCCTCGAAATACCCATAGACCCAGAACGAATGGCTATCGACGATAGCCAGCTTCGAGCTGCCCACAGTCGCGTAGTCGCCGCGAAAGGTCTCTAGATTCGTGACATACCCATCCACCGGCGACAGGACCCGTGTGCGTTCGAGATTGAGCTTCGCCGCGTTCAGCGCAGCGAGCGCCTGCTGATAGGCCGCATCTGCAGCCGACGCCGTATCGGCCGCGTCTTCACGGCCCTCTTTCGAAACGACGAGGCTGTCCAGATCCGCGCGCCGGTTCGCATCGTCGCGACGCATCTGCAGTTCGGCCTTGCGTGCGGCCACCGCGGCCTCGGCCTGCTCGACGGCGATCTGGTAGTGCGACGGGTCGATCTGCATCAGCAGGTCGCCCTTCTTCACTAGCTGGTTGTCGTGCACGGGCAGGCCGACAATCTCGCCTGAAACGTCCGGCGCAATGTCGACGATATCGGCGTTCACCCGCCCGTCGCGAGTCCACGGTTCGTCCATGTAGTGAACCCATAAAATACGGCCAATCAGGATCGCGGCAGCGAAAACGACGGCGGTCGCGACAAAACCCATAATGTTTCGGATGGTCATGATTGGACTCTGATCAACGATAAACGGCGAGGCCCAGCACGCCGCACACACACACGAGCAAGCTGGCCCGGAACAGGTTAGGATGCCAGACGATGCGATACAGGCCCGTATAGGCAATCACTCGATCGAGCAGCCAGGTCAGCGCGGCGCCGGCGATGAACAGCAACACAATGGCAGGCACGTACGCATCGAGGACGGCAACTTCACGTGGCATCGCGAACTCCTTGCTGCGTTTCGACCCGTGTGCCCGCCCCTGCGTGCTGCGGCAGCGTTTCTGCGGCCTTCGGACTGTCGCCGGGTTCTGCGAGGCCGCCGCCCAAGGCTGTCATCAGCGACGCGTGAACGGAGAGGCGCTCGGCCTGGATGCGTGCGACGCCTTCCTGGGCGTGCAGCAACTGGTTCTGTGCGACCAGCACGTTCAGATAATCGGTCAGGCCGCGCCGGTAGTCTTCCTTTGCGAGGTCGTAGTTCTTGCGTGCAGTCGCAACCGAACGCTCGGCATCGTTTTCCTGGGTCTCTAGCGAGCGGGTCCGCACGACCTGATCGGCGACGTCCTTCAACGCGCTGACGATGGTCTGGTTGTACTGCTCGACCGCCATGTCATAGCCCGCGTCCGCGGCGCCCAGTTCCGAGCGCAGCCGGCCGCCATCGAAAATCGGCAGTGTCAGTGCCGGGCCAGCGGTCCAGGTGCCGGTTGCCGAGCGCAGGAACGCGAACATCGGGCCACCCGCCGCCTCGCCGCCGATCGACGCCAGCAAGTTGATGTCCGGATAGAAGTTGGCCTTCGCCACGTCGATACCGCGGGCCTGCGCCGCGACTGTCCAGCGCGCCGCGACGATGTCCGGACGATGGCCGAGCAGCTCGACGGGCAAGGCCGACGGCAGGCCGGCGGGCGCGTTGAGCGAGAGCGTCGGCCGCACGATCGCATCGCCCGCGCCCGGACCCTTGCCGGCCAGCGCCGCGAGCTGGTTGCGGCCAAGCGCGATCGCTTCTTCGAGCGCATCGATCTGCCGCTCGTACTCGGGAAGCGGGGTTTCCGCCTGGCTGACCTCAAGCTGAGTGCCAAGACCGCCATTCAGACGGCGCGTGGCGAAATCGACGATCTGCTGCTGTTGCAGCAGCGTCGCCCTGGCAATATCGAGCAGCGCGTAATTCATCGACATGCCGATGTACGCGCGCACCACGTTCCCTTCCAGTTCGAGCTGCGCGGCGCGCTCGTCCGCGGCGCTGGCATGGGCCGTGTCGAGCGCGCGCCCGGCAGCGTTCTTATCCTTGCCCCACAGGTCGAGGTGATAGGACAGGCCAAGGCTGCCTGTGTTGTCCCACGTGTTCGCGTCGGCGTACGGGCCTGGACCGTACCAGTCATTCTCCGGCCAGTGTTGCCGCTCGACCGACAGATCGCCGTTGACCTGCGGCAACAGCGCCGCACGCGCCACGCCCGCCATGGATTGCGCCTCGCGCACCCGTGCCTCGGCAACGGCGAGTGTCGGATTGCCGGCCTGCGCCGCCTCGATCCAGGCGTTGAGCTGCGGATCGCGATAGGCACGCCACCAGTCGGCAGCAGGCCATTGCGCGTCGGCATTGGCGGTCCGAATGGCGGCGCCGGCATCAAGAGTGGATGCCTCGATGCCGCGTGCTTGCGGAGCGACGCCTCTAGTACTGGCGCAGCCCGCGATGACTAGTGAGATCGTAAGAACGGCGAGCGCGGCGATCCCTTTCTGGACGGGAATCTGCACGATTTCCTCTTCGATTGGCTGTAGAACCCTGGGGGTCGTGGGTCTTCGCGACCTGGATCGAATAGTGCCGTGATATCGACGAGGGGAAAGTAGACAGTTCGTGCGTTCGCCGGAAGGCACAGCCGGGACCGCATGGGCGGCCCCGTTAGCGCGTTGGCGACCCGGGTCTTCAGGAAGATCCGGCTGCGGCTATCGGGCGCAGGCCGTGGCCAGTTTTGCCACCGTCTGCACCGCCCGTTCAATCTCCGGAGACCAGGCGTAGCTATAGTTGAGACGGATGAAGTTGCTGTACGCGTTCGAAGCCGAAAACATATTGCCGGGGGCAATCGTAATGCCATTCTCTAGCGCAAGCTGGTAAAGCCTCATCGAGTCGACTTTTTCGGGTAGCTCCACCCAGAGAACGTAGCCGCCCGCCGGCGTTGAAGTGCGCGTGCCCTCCGGAAAGAAACGATTGACCATCGTTCTCATCAAGTTGGCCTGTTGCGCGTAGAGCCGTCGAATCCGGCGCAAATGGTGCTCGTAGCCGTCATTCTGAAGATACTCGGCGATCGCCAGTTGCTGCAGGTTCGACGTCGTCAGGGTATTGAGAAATTTGAGCTTCTCAACCTGCTCCCGATAGCGGCCGGGTAGCGCCCAGCCAATCCGGTGGGCGGCAGTGAGGGTCTTCGAAAACGAGGCGCAATGCAGCACCAGGCCTTGCGTGTCGTAAGACTTCAATGTCCTCGGGTGAGCGTCGCCGAAATAGAGTTCGTTGTAGACAGCGTTCTCGATAACAGGCACGTCGTACTGCGTCAGCAGATCGACGAGCTCGCGCTTTTTCTGGTCCGTTATCTGGAAGCCGAGCGGGTTCTGGAAGTTCGGCATGACCATGCACGCGGCGATCTTCTGATTCTCCAGGACGTCTGCGAGAACCGTAAGATCCATGCCCTCCTGCGCATGCGTCGGAATCTCGATGGCGCGCATCCCCATGCGCTCGATGGCGTGAAGCATGGCGTAAAAAGTGGGCGACTCGACGGCCACCGTGTCGCCAGGCTTGCCGACTGCCTGCAGACACAGATTGATCGCCTCCGTGGCGCCGATCGTAATGATCACTTCATTCGGATCGATCGACGCCCCGTTCTCAAGATAGCGTCGTGCGATCTGGCGAATCAGATTCGGATTGCCAGGCGGCAACGCATCCGTGACACCCCATATCTCCTTCTTCCTGCTCATCCCATAAGCGTAGCGATTGATCTTGTCGGAAGGGAACAGGTTGGGGTCGGGATAAGGCGAGCCGAGCGGCACTGCCTCATCGGTGCCGATCGAGCGCAGCGTCGACAGCACCAGCCGGCTGACGTCCACCTCAGACGACACGGCAATCGGCCTTGAGGCACGCAACTCGTGAGCGTTGCCGTCTGAACCGGCATCGAGCTGGCGCACAAAATATCCGGACTGCGGACGGCTCTCGACAACGCCTTTGCTTTCGAGCAGCAAATACGCGCGGATGACAGTTGTAATACTGAGTTGGTGGTGCTGACTCGTTTGTCTAACTGAAGGGATACGGTCACCAGGACGAAACACGCCCTTGCGGATTGTCACTTCGATATCAGTGGCCAGTTTTTCGTAGAGCTTCACGGGTCGTCTCGATCGCAAACGCTGCGCCATCGGCTTCCAGAACCGTTCGCAGCCGTTAGAACATGGCGCAAGTGTACTCCTTTGGAGCACAGATTTCGGTTTATGCCGACCTGTCGAAACTGTGCTTCCTGGCGCACAGCAGATGTGTGCGCTTTGCGCCCCGGTCAACGCTCTTATTCTTCGATCACCGAATGCGCAACACGGCGAAGCCCAATGGACGGATACCGCGACGCGCGAAGTCAATGGAGCCGAGGTCATGGAAAAGCCGAAAGAGAAAGGGCGAATTGAGCCTTACCACCATCCCGCCGCCGGTTGGGGTGCACTGAAGTACGTTGCCATTAATCTGATCAAGGAGAAAGTCTCCGGCGGCAACTATCGCGCCCTCTTCAAACAGAACCAACCGGACGGCTTCGATTGTCCGGGCTGCGCGTGGCCGGACCGTCAACATGCCTCGACCTTCGAGTTCTGTGAAAACGGTGTCAAGGCGGTCGCCGCCGAAGCGACGACCAAGCGCGTCACGCCTGCGTTCTTCGCGGAGCACACCGTCGAAGAATTGATGCAGCAGACCGACTATGAACTCGAGCAGCATGGCCGGCTGACGGATCCGATGGTTTACGATTCGCTGACCGACAAATATAAGCCCATCGCCTGGGACGATGCCTATCGGCTCATCGCCACGCATCTCAACCAGCTGGACAATCCGGACCAGGCCGCCTTCTACACGTCGGGCCGCGCCAGCAACGAAGCAGCGTTCCTCTATCAGTTGTTTGTACGCATGTACGGCACGAACAACTTCCCCGATTGCTCCAACATGTGTCACGAGGCAACCAGCCGTGGCCTGCCGACCACCGTCGGAATCGGTAAAGGCACCGTCACGCTGGACGATTTCGAGCACGCCGATACGCTCCTGATCTTCGGCCAGAATCCCGCGACCAACCACCCGCGGATGTTAGGGGAACTGCGCGAATGTGCGAAGCGCGGCGCGACCATCGTCTCGATCAATCCGCTCCGCGAGCGGGGACTGGAGCGCTTCTCGAGCCCGCAACACCCGCTCGAGATGCTGACGATGTCCAGCACCAAGATTGCCTCCACCTTCATCCAGCCCAAGCTCGGCGGCGATTTCGCGCTGATCAAGGGCGTCGCCAAGCGGGTCGTCGAACTGGACGACGAAGCCATCGAACGTGGCGAAGAGCGCATTCTCGACGTGGAGTTCATCAAGGAACACACCCTCGGCCTCGAAGCGTTCGCCGCGGATCTGCGCGCCGAAAGCTGGCCGGCTCTCGAAGAAGAGTCGGGTGTATCACGCGAGGAGATCGAAAATCTCGCGCGTATCTATGTGAACGGCAAACGCGTCATCGTGACGTGGGGCATGGGTATTACCCAGCACAAACACTCCGTGCCGACGGTACACATGCTGTCGAATCTGATGTTGATGCGCGGCAATATTGGGCGTGAGGGCGCAGGCCTGTGTCCAGTACGTGGACACTCGAACGTGCAGGGCAACCGCACGGTCGGCATCGAGGAGAAGCCATCACAGGCATTCCTCGATCGCCTCGGCAACGTCTTTGGCTTCGAGCCGCCGCGCGAGCATGGCCTTGATGTCGTCGAAACCATCGAACATATGCTCGAAGGCCATGTGAAGGTATTCCTGGGCCTGGGCGGCAACTTCGCCATGGCAACCCCGGACACCCCGCGAACCTTCGACGCACTTCGGTCATGCAACCTGACCATGCATATCACGACCAAGCTTAACCGCAGCCATCTGGTTCACGGTCGGGACGCCCTGATTCTGCCGACCTTGGGCCGAACGGAAATCGATATCCAGGGCGGCGTGTCGCAAGGCATCACCGTGGAAGACTCCATGAGCATGGTCCACATCTCTTACGGCATGAGTATTCCGGCTTCGAAGAACCTGATGTCCGAGACGGCCATCGTCGCCAATATTGCCCATGCGACGCTAGGCGACGACAAAGTCGATTGGCTGGAACGTGCCCGGAACTACGCACTGATTCGGGACGACATTGAACAGGTTCTCGACGGTTTCGAAAACTACAACGAGCGAATCAAGCATCCCGGCGGCTTTCATCTGCGTGTCGCCTCGCGTGAGCGCGACTGGCAGACCGCTACGGGCAAAGCGAATTTCATGGTCCACAAGATCGAAACGGACACGCCCATCCGGCGCGCCAAAGCGCTTCACGGCGAACGCGTCATGACGTTGATGACCACCCGCTCGCATGACCAGTACAACACCACGATCTACGCCCTCGACGACCGCTATCGCGGCGTTTTCGGACAGCGCCGGGTGGTGTTCGTCAATCCCGCGGACCTGGACATGCTGGGCTTCAAGGCCGGCGAGCGGGTCGACATGACGACGGTCTGGGACGACGGTATCGATCGACGCGCCGACTCGTTTCTGCTCGTCGAGTACGACATTCCGCGTGGGTGCATTGGAGCCTATTACCCGGAGACGAACCCGCTGGTTCCATTGTCCAGTGTCGGCGACGTGTGCAATACGCCGACCTCCAAGTCGATTCCGGTGTTGCTTCATCGTTGCGCGTCGTCCGTCGCGGCCGCATAACGCCACGCCCTTAGACCCGCCGCGCGCCGCCTGGCGCGCCTGCCTCTCAATTCGCTTTTTTGGTGACCGAAATGCCTGTAGAAGCCCTACATCTAGCGCGAGGCCAGTTCGCAATGACGGCCATATTCCACATCCTGTGGCCCATTCTCACTATCAGCCTCTCGGCCTTTCTGCTGGTAGTCGAAACGCTCTGGATTCGAACCAACGAAGTGGTCTGGTATCGCCACGCACGCTTCTGGAGCAAGCTTCTTGTGCTCAATTTCGCCGTGGGCGTGGTGAGCGGCATCCCCATGGAATTCCAGTTCGGTACCAACTGGGGGCCTTTTTCCGAGTACACCGGCCAATTCTTCGGCAACATTCTCGGCTTCGAAGGCGCCATGGCGTTCATGCTCGAAGCCGGTTTCGTCGGCATCATGATGCTCGGCTGGGAACGTGTGCCCAAGCCCGTGCACCTGTTTGCCACCAGCATGGTCGCGCTGGGTTCGACCCTCTCGGCGTTCTGGATCATGGTGGCTAACTCGTGGATGCAGACCCCGGCCGGTGTGGAAGTCGTCAACGGCAAACTGGTGGTCACCGACTACGCCAAGGCCATCTTCAATCCCGACATGGTGTGGGGCGTGTCGCATATGTGGTTCGCGGCGCTCGAAACCGGACTGGTCGTGGTCGCCGGCATTTCCGCCTACTGCCTCTTCAAGCGCCGCAACCCTGAATTCTTCGTCCGCTCTTTCAAAGTCGCACTGGTGTGCCTCGCGTTCGTCGCCCCGGTCCAGATCTGGCTAGGCGATTCAAGCGGGGTCGATGTCTTTGCAACGCAGCCGGCCAAAGGCGCGGCTATCGAAGGCCACTGGCAGACCAACGCGCCGGGCACCGGTGCAGCCTGGTCCTTGCTCGCATGGCCGGACAAAGCCAGGCAAACCAATGACTGGTCTCTCGAAGTTCCCGGACTCCTAAGCGTCCTCGGCACGCACACGCTGCACGGTCAGGTGAAGGGCCTTGCCGACATCCCCGTCGCCGACCAGCCGCCGATGCTGCCCCTGCTCTATTACGCGTTCCGCGTCATGGCGGGAATCGGCTTCCTCTTCATGGTTCTGGCGTTCTGGACGATCTTCGCTCTGCGCAAGGCACGTGGCCGGCTCGACGCCCTGCTCGCCCAGCGCAAGCTGCTGCTCGCATGGGTTCTCGCCATTCCGTTGCCGTATATAGCGGTTGAGTGCGGCTGGATTGTCCGCGAGGTGGGTCGTCAGCCATGGGTCGTCTACGGCCTGCTTCGTACGGAACAGGCTGCTTCCAACATCTCGGCCACCGCCATCAGCGGAAGCATGATCATGTTCGCCACGTTCTACGCGATTCTGATCACGTCGTTCTTCGTCTTTGCCCGCCGCTGGTTGAAGAAGGGCCCGGACCTCACGTTGATGCCGCCGGTTGAGACGATTTCTCGGACTGTGCCTCACAGCTCGGTTGAATACTAGGACTCACGTCACATCCGCTTAAATTCACCCAGATAGGTATCCCCATGAATCCAGCTTCTACCGAGAGTTTGTTAAGCCACGCCTGGTTCGGCATAATCGGCTTGATGCTCGTGCTCTATGTCATCACCGACGGCTTCGACCTCGGCGTCGGCATCCTCACCCTGTTTCGTTCCAAGGAGTCCGAACGGAATCTCATGATTCAGTCGATCGGCCATGTCTGGGACGCCAACGAAACATGGCTTGTCGCACTCGGGGGCGCGCTGTTCGGGGCCTTCCCTTCCGCGTACGCCATGATATTGTCCGATCTGTATGTCCCTATCATGGTCCTGATCGCGAGCATGATCATGCGCGGCGCAGCGATCGAATTCCGGCATGCCGCCACGAGCAGCAAGCCCGTCTGGGACCGTATCTTCGGGGTGGGCAGCCTGCTCGCGGCGATTAGCCAGGGCGTGATCCTCGGCAGGATTCTCACCGGTATGCTTCCCGGTCATCTCCACATGACCTTCGTCGCGGTCACCGCAATTGGCGTGGTGTCCGGCTACGCGTTGCTGGGTGCAACCTGGCTGGTGAAGAAGACCACCGGCAGCCTGGAACAGACCGCGCGGCGCTATTCGGTCACGGCCGTCTTCACAACCGTGACCGCTGCGATCATCGTCTCTGCTGGAACGCTGGTCATCAGCCCGGTCGGCGTCAGCCGCTGGGATCAGCACGGCGTATTAAGCATTCTGATCGGCTTCGCCGTACTCGCGGCTTTGGCCGTCTGCTACATCCTGTACTCGGTTCATATGGGCGGCGAACACGGTCCTTTTGCCGGCTCCGCCATCCTGTTTGTTGCGTCCTTTGCGGGCCTGGCGGTCAGTCTCTTCCCGTACATTGTTCCAGGTCAGTTGACAGTCGCGTCGGCAGCGTCCGATAGCTCGACACTCACCTTCATGCTGTTCGGAATCGGCACCGTCTTTCCGATCATGGTCGGCTACAACCTGTATCAGTACCACCTGTTCCGCGGCAAGGTCGTCCCCGTTCATCACTAGACGATCCATCGCTCGCCATCCAGATTGCTCAGTAGGCAGGCATACGCCTGCTGAGCTTTTGTCGCCGAAATGGCTTTGTCGAATACATGGCGGCGCCATCGGCGCATTCACCGGGTGAGTTCGCGCAATCAGTATCGCCCGCGAGGCCCCGGGAACCACGTAGGTCAGCGACATGGAATCCAAGGAAGGAAAATTGCTGAATCGGTTAGTGAACTTAGGAATAGGAACCTGGGTAGACGGAATCCGCCTTAGCCACAATCTTCCAATTCAATTGAGCCTTTGGAACGGACAGGTTTTTGACCTCGGAATCTTCGAGAATCCGGTCGTGCGCATCCATGTTCGCGACCCGTCTGCGCTTCCGTTGCTTTTCACGCCGAGTCTGGACTCGCTCACTGAAGCGTACATCACGGAACGCATCGATCTGGACGGCAAGCTCGATGAAGTTGTCGACACCGTGTATCGCATGTCGACGTTGCCCGCAAAATCGTCAGCGCGTTCCAAACCCGCAAGTCAGACGAAGCACAGCCGGCAATGGGACAAGACATCCATCCGCTATCACCATGACGTCTCCAACGACTTCTACAGACTCTGGCTGGATGAGAGGATGGTTTTTTCGTGCGGCTACTTCGAAAGCGGCGATGAAACGCTTGATGACGCTCAACTCAGGAAGATCGACTACGTTCTCCGGGAACTGAACGTTCAACCCGGGCAGCGTCTGCTGGACATTGGCTGTGGCTGGGGAGCCCTGGTCATGCGCGCCGCTGCGAATTACGGAGCACGCTGCGTGGGCGTCACGCTATCGGAGAATCAATACCAGCTCGCCACCGAAAGAGTCAGAGCGGCAGGCTTGAGCGACAGGGTCGAAATCAGGCTCGAGGACTATCGCGATGTGCGTGGGACGTTTGAGCGGATAACGAGTGTGGGAATGTTTGAGCATATAGGGCGAGACAACTTCCCATCGTACTTTTCAAAGATCCGCAGCCTCCTTGCCGATGACGGCACGCTGATCGAGCATCGCGTGACGAACGCCGACTCAAGCAAGGGCAACGCGCAGAAGCCAGCAGGCGAGTTCATCGGTCGATTCATGTTTCCGGCCGGCGACGATTCTCACCTCTCACGGGTAACCGGCGCGTTGCAGGAGAGCGGCCTGGAAGCTATCGACGTGCAAAATCTTGAACGTCACTATGCCGCGACACTGCGACGCTGGGCCGAGCGTTATGAGCAACACGCTGAGCGCATTCGTCGGACTGTCGGCGAGACCAAGTACAGGACCTGGCAGGTCTATCTTGCAGGTTGCGCACACGCGCTCTCTATTGGCAGCGCATCGGCGCATCAAATCGTGTGTCGGAAGGCCTGAGATATCGCGTCAATGCGCAGCGTGGTCCCCGAGATTTCTCCGCATTTTCACGTCTGACGAAATATCTGGAATCCCTAACAAAAAGTTAATCCTATCGATACTGGTTCGCTTATAGCAAGGGAATACACTGACTCCATCGACGTTGCGAATTCAGCTTACCCGCCACTGTCGCGACGCGATCCTGAACTGAAACGAAACGTTATTGGAGTCCATCATGAAGACCAAGATTCTTGCTGCCGTACTCGTCGCCGTCTCTGCTACCGTCGCTGCTCCCGCGTTCGCGAGCGGCTACGGCCCTGCCCCGTTTTATAGTCCGAGCATCGGTGCGCCCGCATCGCAACGAGGTCAGAGCGAACAAACCGTCGCGGCCGACGACGCGAGCGCGGCGACCAACCGTGCGTACGGCGGCGTGAACGAACAAACGACGCAATCGGGTACCCATGCATCCGCTTCGCCCGCATTTTCGCTGTTCCGCCATCACTAGGCGAGGCGTAGCCATGTCATCGTCGCGGTTCTCGCGGCCAGGTATCACGGCGACTATCGTCGCCTTGCTGGCGGCACACACCGGTGAGGCCCTGGCTAACTCCGAAACCGGAGCGCTGGTCGACGAGCAACACTGCATGTTCTGCCATACAGCCGAAGCACCGCATCTCGCCCTGTCGTTCCCGCAGATCGCAGCACGCTACCGCAAGATACCGGGTGCGCGCTGCGCACTCGAACAGAAGTTGTCCCTCGAAGGGCCCGCTCACTGGGGCGATATAACAATGCCGGTCGCGGATCAGGTCGATCCGCTCTCGCCCAAAGACGCAAGCATTGTCGCTCAATGGCTATTGAAGCAGCGATAACGTGAATAGCGCAGACAGCGCAATGTTTCACCGCTTAGCAACCGCACGCATGCACCCTAACCACGGCACGCCTCGTCTATGCAGCGGCCCACTCGGCGAGCGTAGCCACCGTGTTCATGTTGCGAGCGGTTCCAGCCTTGGCGGCCGCGATCTTCAGTTTGGAGTTCGCGATTCCGTCGCCGTAATGCACGTAGATTTCGCGCACTCCGAGCGCGATTTCTTCGGCCTGCTGGCCGCTCACACCGGCCAGGGTATCCGCAGGCGGCGGCGCGTCGAGAAAGATGGCCACCGTTCGGTTTGGTGCAGCGGACTTGAAGGGATTGGCGTCAAGCACGGCGGCCAGTTCCGCAGCGGTGCGGATCACCACACCGACCGGCTTGCCGGCGTATGTCTCGAGCGCGCGCTCCAGCTTAGTCTTGAGCGCCTTTTCCGCCAGCTTGCTGGTGAAAACCACGTTACCGCTTGCGATATAGGTGCGCACGTCTGCAAAGCCAAGGGACTCACACATGGCGCGAAGCTCGGCCATCGGAAGTTTGCCTGTGCCGCCGACATTCACGGCGCGTAGCAGCGCTACATAGCGAGTCATGATGCTGCCCTCGCAATGTCCGGCATGGGTGCGAACAACGCGTCAAGATCGTCATCCGAGAATTTGACTGTTCCCGCCGCGTCCTCGGACAGGATGCTATCGGCCAGCGCCGCCTTCTTCTCCTGAAGCCGCACGATCTTCTCCTCGATGCTGCCTGCCGCGATGAGCTTGTAGACGAACACGGGCTTATCCTGGCCGATCCGGTGCGCGCGGTCGGTCGCCTGATTCTCGGCTGCGGGGTTCCACCACGGGTCATAGTGAATCACCGTGTCCGCCGCCGTGAGATTCAGCCCCACACCACCCGCCTTCAGGCTGATCAGGAACAAGGGCACCTCGCCGGACTGGAAACGGTGCACGGGCGTGGCGCGATCGGTCGTGTCGCCGGTCAGCGTGACGTACGGGATCGTCGCATGATCGAGCGCGTCCGCAATCAGGTCCAGCATGCCGGTGAACTGCGAAAACAGCAGCACGTGCCGCCCTTCTTCAATCAGTTCGGGTAGCATCGCCATCAGCAATTCGAGCTTGGCCGACTCCTTCACGCGCGCCGCTTTCTCCAGCTTCACGAGACGGGGATCGCAGCACACCTGGCGCAGTTTGAGCAGCGCATCCAGCACGATGATGTGACTGCGGGCAAGCCCCTGCGAATTCACGGCCGCACGCACTTTCGCTTGCATCGCCGTGCGGACGATTTCGTAGAGATCGCGCTGCGCGCCTTCCAGATCCACCGTACGCACGATGGTGGTTTTCGGCGGCAGTTCTTTCGCCACCTCGTCCTTGCGACGACGCAGCATGAACGGACGAATCCGCCGCGCCAGCAGTTCGCGCCGGACGCCGTCGCCGTTGCGCTCGATCGGATTGCGCCAGCGCCTGGTGAAGTCCTTCTGCGTGCCGAGAAAACCCGGCAGCAGAAAATCGAACTGCGACCACAATTCGCCGAGGTGGTTCTCGAGCGGCGTACCGGTGAGGCACAGACGGTGCCGCGCCCGCAGGTCGCGAACCGCCGTCGCCGATTTGGTGGTGGCGTTCTTCACATACTGCGCCTCGTCCAGAATCAGCAGGTGATACTCGTGCTCGGACAGCACCGCATGATCGCGCCACAGCAGCGCATACGTGGTGAGAATCAGCTCGTGCTGGCCGATCAACGCGAAGCGCTCCTTGCGCTGCGGTCCGTTCAGATCCAGCACCTTCAGATCCGGCGCAAAGTGGCGCGCTTCTTCGCGCCAGTTGTGCACGAGGGTGGTCGGCACGACGATCAGCGCGGGACGGTCGAGGCGCCCGGCTTCCTTCTCGGCCAGCACGTGGGCCAGCGTCTGAACCGTCTTGCCGAGGCCCATGTCGTCGGCAAGGATGCCGGCCAGGTTGTGCTCGCGCAGAAACTGCATCCAGCTCAGCCCCTGATGCTGGTACTCGCGCAACTCGGCCCGCAGCCCGCGCGGCACCGCCGCTTCCTTCACGCCGGCGCCGTTCTGCAGACGCTGGGCCAGTTGGCGGATCGAGTCGTCGCCTTGAAACTCCCAGCGGCCCGTGTCGTTCAGCGCCGCCAGGCGTCCCGCATCAAGCTCAGGAATCCTGATGTTGTCGTCGCCCTTCCAGCTCCCCAGACCGTCGAACAGATCGACCAGCACGCGCACCACGGGTTTGAGCCGCCCGGCACGCAGGCGCAGGCGCTCGGCGCGGTCGGTGGTCAGTTCGATGTCCTCTGCGTCGTCGATCGTTTCGAGCGCGCCGCCCAGCCAGCGCCGGTCGCGCCGGAACAGCCCCGCCAGCAGCGGTTCGAGGCGAACCGTGCGATCGCCCAGCGTGATGCCCATTTCGAGGTCGAACCAGCCGTCGCCGGCCTGGCGCGCGGTGCCTTCGATCGCGTCGATTTCAATCACGTTATGACGGAACGTCGGCGCCATCGTCACGCGCCAGCCTTTGCTGTCGAGCGCAGGCAAGGTCTCGTCGACGAACTCGGGCCATGCGTCGACGTCGGACAGCGCCAGCAGCGTCTCCGGCAGTGCGTGCCGCGAATACACGCCGTTCGCCGGCACCACCTGCAAGCCCGTCTTGCGTAGTTCGAGCAGGCGCTGCTTTTCGGTGTCGTAGCGGCGCCGGATATGGATCACGCTGCCGCCGGGCAGCGGCACCAGCGTCGCACTGCTTTCGGCCTTGATGCTGACGCCTTCGTAGTCGAAGCTGACCGCGGCAAAATCCAGCAGGTGGTTGCGCTGGGCGTGCTTGCCGACGCCCAGCGACGCCATCGGCAAGGTGTTGAGCGCCAGCACCGGCACCGGTTCTGTGTCGATCACGCGCACCTTGGAGGTATCGAGCGCAGGCGGCAAGGGCAGATCGGGCGCGACCTCGCGCAGCACCGCGGCGACCAGCGGCGCCTCCGCGAGCGAAATGGGCGGCATCGACAGGTAATCCGGCAATTGCTGGAACGGCAACGAGAGTTCGACAATGCCGGCTTCGCCGGCATCCGCGTCGACGTACCAGACGGGCTCGGTCGCCAGCACCATCGCGGCCGCCGGTTCGGTGCGCAACACCGGCCGCAGCCGGTCGTCGGACTGCGCCTCCCACTCGATCCGCCCCGCGCGCGCCGCCCCCATCGACAGTGGGCGTGGCACGTCTCGCGAGGCGCCGTCTCCGGTCAGCGCGGGAAACAGCCGGCCGCTCGCGATCAGTTTGTGCAGCACGTCGCCGCCGTTGGCGCCGCGCAAGATGAAATGCCCGTGATTCTCGCGGGAATGGCCGAGCCACAGGCTACGCAAGATCACCAGATCGTCGTCCGAAACAAACTTGGGCGGCTTGATCAGGGCCGCTTCGACATTGCTCCATGGTTCATCGATGGCGCGGATCTCGCCGTCGACGCCGAGCCGGGCCTTGAACAACTGGATCTCATGACGCTGCTGATAGCGCGACCAGCCCAGCCGGTAAGCGAGCGCGTGACTGGCCGCGGCGTTTGCAGGGACTCTGCCGGGTGCGTCGGAGCCGGCATGGGCGCGGAACGTCTCGAGCCATCTGACCAGCTCGGGACGCACGCCCGACTGCGCCCCGGCGTCTTCCAGACCCGCCATCAGCAGCGCCGCCATGTGCTTGCATTGAAAACCGACCGGGCAGGAACAATCGCCCTCGACCCACAGGTCGTCGCCGATGTCGTGAAACTTGACGTCCACCACATAAGGATGGCGCTGCGTGCCCTGCACTTCGCCGCTCAGGGTGTTGTTTTCCCAGTGCAGGTTGGAGACCGCGCTGACGTACTCGCGCGCCTTGGCGACGGTCTTGGCCCCGAGCCACTTCGTTATATCTTCTCGATCGTAGAAAACTGACGACATCCGGGTGACCCATCCATGCGTATTCAGGCGCGCGGCGACGCTGCAGGTTGCGGGATCCGACAAGCCCGGCATCCCCGCCGACGGCCAGCCGTGCTCTTTTCGCGCTGCGTCTGCCGCTGATAGCCGGCTATTTTCGCATGGGTCGAAAATAGTCGTTGGGGTGTGGTTATCCCAAATTGGGGTGCGTGCGTATGACGACGCCCGCCGCTCGCACAGAACGCAAAACGCAGTTCAGGCGGTTATGCCCGCCGGATCATCCACCGGCGCCCCGGAGGCCGGCGCGCCAAAGCTCACTTCGAGATCCGCGGCGGCAAACACCTGCGCGAGTGCCGGCGACGGCGCCTCGTTCGTGATCAACAGGTCCACGGCGTCGCAGCCGAACGCGTGCACCAGCGCGCTATGCCCGAACTTGGCATGGTCCGCCACCACGACGCGCCGCTCGGCCTGTGCAAACGCCGCCAGCGAATACGACACGTCGTCGGGCTGCGCATCCATGAAGCGGCCTTGCGCGTCGATCGCCGTCACCGAGACGATCGCGTAGCGCACGTGGAACTGGCGGATGAACGCCAACGTGCTTTCGCCGAACGCCGCGGCGTCGTCGGCGCGCACTTCTCCTCCCGCGATGAACACGCGGTTGCCGTTGCGCGGCGCGAGCGTGCGGGCAATCTCCGCGGAATTGGTCACGACCGTCAGGCGCGAGCGGACGCACAGCGCGCTGGCGATATGCACGCAGGTCGTGCCGCCGTCGAGAATCAGCGAATCGCCGTCGCGCACCAGCTCGCTCACGCGCGCCGCAATCACCCGCTTCGCTTCGAGGTTCTCCTGCAGGCGGCGCTGAAACGGCGGCTCGTCGAGCCGGTCCGGCAGCATCACCCCGCCGTGCACCTTGAGCAGCACCCCTTCTGCGATCAGCGGCTTGATGTCGCGGCGGATAGTTTCGTCGGACACGGCGAAGACTTCGGCCAGCTCGGTGATCGTGCAGGTCTGCTGCGCCCGCACGAGGCGCAGGATTTCGGATTGACGTTGGGTTGAAAACATACGGAGAGCGGGATGATCCAGGTGCGGCCAGTCTAGCAAAGGGACTAGCGCAGGGAAAGTCATTTCCACATATTTCCAAATCAATCAACACGGTTCAGTCCGGGAACGCGCTGGAACGCTCCAAGGCCCACGTTACGGCCTATCAACGCCTCACCCTCGGCTTCCTCCCGCTCCGCAGTTCAGTGAATTTTATGTGACAGCATTGCGTTTACCGACCTTTTGCTGCACTATTCGCCACATATTTCCACGCATATCAACATTCACCAGGCAGAGTCCAAGTCATGTCCACACCTGTTCCCCAACACGCCCGGGTCGTCATCGTCGGTGGCGGCATTGTCGGTTGCTCGGTGGCATATCACCTGACGAAGCTGGGTTGGACCGACGTCGTCCTGCTCGAACAGGGGCAACTGTCCTGCGGTACGACCTGGCACGCGGCCGGTCTGGTGGGGCAATTGCGCGCCCAGGAAAGCATGACGAAACTGATCCGCTATTCCACCGCGCTCTACGCCGAGCTGGAAGCGGACACCGGCCTCGCCACCGGCTGGAAGCAATGCGGCTCGCTCTCGGTGGCGCGCACGGCGGAACGGATGACGCAGCTCAAGCGCACTGCCGCTGTCGCGCGGGCCTACGGGGTGACGTGCGACGTCATCGGTCCGCAGGAAGCCGGCGACCTGTGGCCGGCGATGCGCACTGACGACCTGCTCGGCGCAGTCTGGCTACCGGGCGACGGCAAAGCCAACCCTACCGACCTCACCCAGGCGCTAGCCCGCGGCGCCCGTACGCGCGGCGCGCGGATCGTCGAGAACACGCGCATCACCGCCATCCACACGCGGCCGACGCCGGGCGGCCGTGAAGTGAGCGGCCTCGCGTGGCGCAACAAGGACGGGGCCGAAGGCACGATCGGTGCCGAGATCGTCGTGAACTGCGCGGGTCAATGGGCGAAGGCCGTGGGCCGGCTATGCGGCGTGACTGTGCCGCTGCATTCGGCGGAGCACTACTACATCGTCACCGAGCGCATTGCCGGCGTGCATCCCGATCTGCCGGTAATGCGCGACCCGGACGGCTTCATCTACTTCAAGGAAGAAGTGGGTGGCCTCGTGATGGGCGGCTTCGAACCGAACGCGAAGCCCTGGGGCATGAACGGCATCCCCGAGAATTTCGAATTCCAGTTGCTCCCCGACGACTGGGATCAATTCCAGATCCTGATGGAAAACGCCCTGCAACGGGTGCCCGCGCTCGAAACCGCGCAGGTCCGGCAGTTCTATAACGGACCGGAGTCGTTCACGCCGGACAACAACTTTATCCTCGGCGAAGCGCCCGAGCTGCGCCACTTCTTCGTCGGCGCGGGCTTCAATTCCATGGGGATCGCTTCGGCCGGCGGCGCCGGCATGGCGCTGGCCGAATGGATCGTCGCCGGCACGCCGACCATGGATCTGTGGCCGGTGGATATCCGCCGCTTTGCGCGCTTTAACGGCAACGACACCTGGCTGCACGACCGCGTCAAGGAAACGCTGGGGCTGCACTACGCCATGCCCTGGCCGAACCGCGAGCTCGACAGCGCGCGGCCGTTCCGCCGCTCGCCGCTCTACGCCATGCTGCGCGACGAAGGTGCGAGCTTCGGCAGCAAGATGGGCTGGGAGCGGCCGAACTTCTTCGCACCGAGCCCGGAACAGGCAAAGATCGAGTACGCCTTCGGCCAGCAGAACTGGCTGCCCTGGAGCGGCGCCGAACATCGCGCCTGCCGCGAAGGCGTGGCGCTGTTCGACATGACGTCGTTTTCGAAATTCCTCGTGAAAGGCCGCGACGCCGAGAGCGTGCTGCAAGGCATCGTCACCAACGACGTCGCCGTGCCGACCGGCACCACCGTCTACACGGGCATGCTCAACGAGCGCGGCACTTACGAGTCGGACTTCACTTTGACCCGCCTCGTCGACGATCAATACCTGATCGTTTCGGGGTCCGCACAAAGCACGCGCGATTTCGACTACCTCGAGAAGTCGATCCCGCACGACCAGCATTGCACCCTGGTCGACGTCACCGGCCAGTACGCGGTGCTGGCGGTCATGGGACCGCGCTCGCGCGAGCTGCTGCAGAGCATCTCGAAGGCCGACTGGAGCAATGCGGCGTTCCCGTTCGGCCAGAGCCGCGAAGTGGACATCGGCTATGCCACCGTCCGCGCCACGCGGCTCACCTATGTCGGCGAACTGGGCTGGGAACTCTACGTGCCGGTCGAATTCGCCGCGGGCGTCTACGAGACCCTGCATGCCGCGGGAAAACCGTTCGGGCTCCTGAACGCGGGCTACTACGCCATCGATTCGCTGCGGATCGAGAAAGGCTACCGCGCATGGGGCCGCGAGCTGACACCGGATTCGAACCCGTTCGAAGCGGGGCTGGCGTTCGCCTGCAAGCTGGACAAACCGATTCCATTCCGCGGCCGCGAGGCCTTGCTGAAACTGCGCGCCGAGCCGCTGCGCCGGCGCATGGTCGTGCTTACCGCCGACGGCGCCGCCGATCGCATGCTGTGGGGCGGCGAAGCGATTCTGCGCGACGGCAAGCCGGTGGGCTTCGTCAGCTCGGCGGCCTTCGGTCATACGTTTGGCTGTCCGGTGGCGATGGGGTACATCAACCATCCGGACGGCGTGGCCGATACGGCGTATCTGACGAGCGGCCGCTATGAGATCGACGTCGCCGGTGAGTTGTTGCCGGCTACCGTCCATCTGAAGGCGCCATACGATCCGCGTTCGGAACGGGTGAAAAGCTAGTTGGCGCCGCGCGCCATGCTCGACAACACCCCATCGCGGCGGATAAGCCCATGGAACAGCGCAGCCGCGAGATGGCCCAGCACCGTCAGAAACAGCGCTAAAGCCAGGTACGTGTGCAACGCCCGCAGCAACGCATAGAGCCGGACGTCGTGCGGCGCGATCGGCGGCAAATGGATGGCGCCGAACATCGTCACCGGATACCCAGCCGCCGACAGCATCGCCCAGCCGATCAGCGGCAGGGCCAGCATCAGCGCATACAGCACCAGGTGCGAGAGCTTCGCGACGAATCGTTGCAGCACAGGCAGATCGTCCGGCAGCGGCGGACTGCCACGCTTGAGCCGTACGGCGATCCGCAGCAGCACCAGCAGCAGAATCGCGATGCCGAGCGGCCGGTGAAGCGCGATCAGCACGCTGTGCGCATGCGAGACCGTCGCGACCATGCCGACGCCGACGAACAGCATCGCGAGAATCGCGAGCGCCATGGTCCAATGCAGCAGGCGCTGGACGGGGCTGAAATGGGAATGCGTCGGCGTCATGAGCGGTCTCCGTGCGGCTGCGGACGATGCAGGTTGGGATTGAGCGCTTCTTCGCGAGTGCGCCGGTTATAGGAGAGCGAATACGCCGCCGAGCGTGCGGCCAGCAGCGGGTCGTCCGAGGTTTGGATGCCAGCAGGCAGCACCGTGGGATCGAAGTTGACGTCGCGGCACGGGCCGTCGTCCTGCGAGGCGTCGTGGTCGATCACAAGCGTGCCGGCATCGATCTGCTGCCGGTCGGCGGGCCACGACTGCGTGGCGTCGTCGGTCGGGTCTCCGGGCGCGGCCACTGTCACGATCAGATGCCAGCGCAACGGACCGCTTTGCAGGCGCTGATCGAGATCGGTGTCCAGAAAATTCTTCGCGGCCTTTTGCGCGTCATTAATGGGCGCGAACGGCGTCTCCGGGACCATGGCCCAGCGTACGGCGCGCACCTCGCCCTTGGCGTCGACGAAGCGGAACGCATTCACGCTGTAGTACGACCCGTTGGCGAAACTGGACGACGGCGGATGCCCCTTCAACCACGCCTGAAACGGCTGCGTTTCGGGATTGGCGGCATAAAAGGCCTTGAGCGCGGCCGGATCCGGTTTGCCGGTCGCCGGATCGGGTTTCGCTGCGACCAGTTGCCGATAGAACTGCTCAGGTGTCCGAACCGCAAACACCGGCACCGAATTCATGCCGGTGCGCCATTGCTCGCCGTCGTGCTGCGTGAACATCAGGGCGAGGCTGCGGATCGGCACGCTGGTGTCGGGCGCAGACGGATTGCCGCCCGGAATCGCAAAACGGCCGATCACCGGCGTCTGTCCCAGCTCGAAGACGCCGGCACTGGAGAGCGCCGCCGCGTTGCCGTTGCTGTCGAAATAGCCGGTCACGCACACACCCTTGGCATGATTGCGGCGAAAGCCCGGATGCTGGCCGTTGTCCGCTTCAAAAGCATTGACGATGCGATGCGTGGTCAGGCGCTGCGGCGTGAGCCAGCCGGCCACATAGGCGAAGCCGCCGGCCATGGCCAACACGACGGCGCCGATCGCAGCGAGCCGGCATGGCACGCAAATAGCTGCGGGCGGTGGGAATGAAGGCTGTTTCACAAGAACTCCTTTGACTGTTGAGGCGGTCTACCTGGCGGCAAACACAGCGTGCAAAGGTTTATTCCTGATGGAGCCGAATTCGTGGGTGAGCGTCATCCACCAGCATGGAATAAACGCCTACAGGATCGTGTTAGCCGGTGAACAGGCAATCTCTTGGCACGCCCCACATGAAACCGAACGACCCGCGGCGCGACCCGCCGCTCTCCGAAACCGATATCCAGGCCTATGCCGATGGTCTTCTTGCGCCCGAACGCGCCGCCCATTTGCGCCAGTACCTCGGCAAGCGGCCGGGCGAGGCTCGCCGGGTGGCCTTCTACGGCAAGCTGAACCAGCAGATCCAGCATGCCTTCCTGCCGACCGACGAGCCTTTGCCGGCTCTCGCCTCGAGCAACGCATTCGCCCGCAGTGTGCCGGGCCGGTGGCTGGGCCGGCGCCTCCGGGCGGCCAGGCTGCGGCCGTTGCGCGCCTTGCTGGCACTGGTTCTCGCGGCGGCGCTGGCCTTGCTCGCCGCCAGCGGCTGGATGGCGGCGTCGCAGGTGTCCGATGAAGCGCTGAACAACGCCGCGGTGATGGCGCTGGCGCAGGCGAGCGGCGGCCATTTCGGCACCGCGGTCGAGTCTGCGGGTGGTGTGAAGGCGGCGGCCGGTACGGCACCCGGGTCTGCGGGCGGTGTCAAGGCGCGGGCCGGTACGACGGCCACCGTCGCGAGCCGTAGTGCAATGACGGCGCCTGCGGCTGCGACATTGGCGCCCGCCCCGCTCATCGCCGCCCCGGACGCCCCCGATCTCAGCGCAGCAGGCATGCACCTGGTCAGCGCCCAAACCCGCAGGCTGGGCCCGGTGGCACGCGCCACCGAATACGTCTACCTGAACGCCGAGAACCAGCCCGTGGTACTGCTCGTGGCCCGCTCGCGCTCGATGACCGCCCAGCCGCAGTGGAGTGCGCGGCGTGTGGGCACGCTGCGGCTGCTGAGCTGGAGCGCCGGCCAGCAGCGTTACGTGCTGGCCGGCGCGGCCGACGCGCACGGCCTGATGCGCGCCGCCGACCTCATGACGATGCGGTGAGCAAAGGCCGTAGAAGCGACTTATTTTAGGTTCGCGATTGAGCGCGGGAATAAAATGCGCTCAACCGTGTTTGCATCTGAAACGCCGTCGTGCGCCCCTGTGGGCGGGCGACGCAGTCTCTCCTCCTGGAAAACCGCGGGCCACCCGCGGTTCTCTTGCCCCGCGTGGGCAGCCCGGCGCGCAGCGACAGGCTGGAAAGCACTTACTGGTAAGGGCAATGGACATCCGTGACGAGTTAATGGAGCACGTCCCGCGGTTGCGGCGCTACGCAAGGGCGCTGATCAACAACCGGGACCTGGCCGACGATCTGGTGCAGGACACCTTGGAGCGCGCCTTGGGGCGCACGGCACTGTTCCAGGCCGGCACCGATCTGCGCGCATGGCTGTTTACGATCATGCACAACGTGTTCGCGAACCAGGCGCGCAAAGCGTCCGTGCGGGCGGTTCACGTGTCCGTGGACGACGACAGCATCGCCGAGAGCGAATTCGCGGTGGCGTCGGATCAGACCCGTTCGCTGGAAATGCGCGATCTCGACTACGCCTTGCAGCGCTTGCCCACCGAGCAGCGGGAAGTAGTGCTGCTGGTTGGACTGGAGGAAATGAGCTACGCCGACGTGGCGCTCGCGCTGGACATCCCCATCGGCACGGTGATGTCGCGGCTATCACGCGGACGCGAGCGGCTTAGGGCTTTGATGGCGGGCACGCAGCCCAGCGCGAAATTACAGGTGGTGCGATGAACGAACAACTCACTCCGATCAGCGAAGAAGAGCTGCACGCGTACGTGGACGGCACGCTGTCCGACGAGCGTCGCGCCCAGGTGGAGCGTGCGCTCGAGCAGAACCCGGAACTGGCCGCGCGGGTCAGCGACTATTTCTCGCTGAACAACCTGTTTCATAATCGCTACGACCGCGTGCTGAGCGAGCCGGTGCCCAAGCGGCTGCAACCGCCGGCGCCGAAGCGGCGCTGGCTCGACGCGGCGAACTGGCCGCAGTTCGCCGGGATGGCGGCGGCGCTTGTGCTGGGCGTCGGTATCGGCGTGGGCACGCAGATGGGCAAGGATGTGCCGGGCACGACGGCATCCCCGCTGGGCATGGGCAGCGATCATTCGGATACGCGGCCCGTCAGCGCGGACGCCTCGGATGGGCTGGCGCGGCAGGCTGCGATCGCGCACGTGGTGTATATGCCCGCCGTGCAGGTGCCGGATAGCGTCGGTACCGACCAGGATCGGGACTTCGTGCAATGGCTGTCGAACAAGCTCGGCACCGATGTGCATGCGCCGCTGCTCAACAAGAGCGGTTTTGAGCTGAGCGGCGGGCGCATCTTGCCCGGTGCGGACGGTCCGGTTGCGCAGTTCATGTACCGCGGCCCAGGCGACGAGCGGGTGACGCTGTGCATCTCGCATCGCAAGGTGAATTCGAACACCACCGCGTTCAAGCTGTATCAGGACGGTCCGGTGAACGTGTTCTACTGGGTGGATGGGGATTATGGCTATGCGGTGTCGGGCGGGATCGACCGCAAGGTTTTGCTGCAGCTGTCGCATGATGTGTATGCGCAGTTGACGGCGGCGAAGGGAGGGTGATGCGGGTTTGCCGGGCCGCACACGCCCCCGGTGTGCCTGTGGCCTATGGTCGAATCAACCGCAATGCTCCGCCGCGCTGCGAGTCTGCCGCCGCATCACTCGTAGCGCCCCTCACCAACTCCCGCGGCGTCACCCCCAACAACCGGTTCATCCAATGAGCCATATGGCTCTGATGCGCAAAGCCGGTCTCCAGCGCCACCTGACTCGCGCTTAACGCACCCTGCAACAACAGCGCCCGTGCCCGCTCGACACGCCGCTGCACCACATACTGATGCACGGGCACGCCGAGCGTCTGCCGAAACAGCACCTTGAAATGCGGCACGCTAAGGTCCGCCAGCGCCGCCAGTTCGCTCAAGGTGAGACGCTGCTCCAGATTGCTTTCGATAAACTCCACCACCCGCGCGGCGGTCCGCGGCGCGAGCCGCTTGCTGCGCTTACCCTCCAGCGCCGGCGCCCCCTCGGCCAGACGCACGATCATCGCCGTGCTGAGACTTTCGGCGTAAAGCGGATCGGACGCGTCGTCGGCTTCGAGCTCGGCGCGCAATGCCCACGCCAGATGCTGGAAACGCGCATCCCGCATCTGAAACTGCGGCCGGATGTGCGCCTCGCTCGGCCGCAACGCCATCTGCTCGAAGGTCTTTCGCACCAACGCATCGGCGAACCACACGCTAAAGATCGTGCAATTGGCGTCGTCCGCCCATTGACCGTCGAGCCCTGCGGGAATCACATCGGTGTCGCCGGGAGATTGCAGGCGGACGTGGCGCCGCTCGTTGCACAGGCAATGCGCCTTGACCGGCGCGCCCACATGAATGCCGACCCGGTGGTGCGGCTGCGCCGGAATCCGATGCACCCCCGCGGCCACACTGACCAGTTCCGCGCCGAAGCCTTGCCAGCCCAGGGCCGCGCTCGATCGCAAACTGATGCGGGTGCCCGAGTGGGGTTTGGGAATCGGAATCACAGCATTCATGGCGGACCCTCTCGATTGACGGCAGACGTGCCTGCATTGTGCTTCGTTTTCCGGGGTCTTGCATGACGTGCCGCCCGCGTCGTCCGAGCGCGCAAAAACCATCATCCGGATCTGCTCACGGCCATCCGTCCCTGCGCGTTGCGCCCGCGATGGCCTTCTATGATGGGGACACCCTACCCACAAGGAGCACACCGTGTTCGTCGTTTTTGGAGCATCAGGCAATGTTGGAGACGCCACCGCAGTCCGCCTGCGCCAGGCCGGTCGCGCGGTGCGCGCCGTGGTTCGCCGTGAGAAGCAAGGCGACTACCTTGCCGCCCTCGGCTGTGAGATCGTCCTTGCCGATCTCACCGATCGCGCATCCGTCGCCAAAGCGATCGAAGGCGCGGACGCCGTGCAGATTCTCTGTCCGGTGCCGCGCACCGACCCTCACCCTGCCGACACGATGCGGCGCATGATCGACACGGCGGCCGACGCCCTGCGGGCCAATCCGCCGCCCCGGATACTGGCGCTATCCGACTATGGCGCGGAACTGGAGCATGGCACCGGCATCACGCTGCTGTTCCACCACCTCGAAGCGCAGCTAAAGCCGGTCATGAGCCATCTGACGTTCCTGCGCGCAGCGGAGCACATGCATAACTGGGGGCGTGTGATACCGGCGGCGCTAGCGGCCGGCGTGCTGCCGAGCCTGCATCATCCGCTGGACAAGCGGTTTCCGACGGTTGCGGCGCAGGATGTGGGCCGGCTCGCCGCCGACCTGCTGATGGACGACGATCCCGACGGCGAGATATCGCCGCGTATCGTCAGCATCGAAGGACCGCGGCGCGTCAGCGCGCTCGATATCGCCCACACGCTCGGCGAGCTAAGCGGACGTGCGGTCGCGGCGCAAGCGTTGCCGCACGAAGCCTGGACGCCGATGCTGCTGCGCGCCGGACTCAGCGCCAACCACGCGCAGTTGATCGTGGACCTCTACGACACGCATAACGACGGCCGCATCGATGTCGAAGAGGGAGTTGGCGAGCGGCGTTTCGGGACCACGCCGCTGGCGGAGGTGCTGGCCGCACTCCTGCCTCACGTCGAAACGGCCGCGAGCTGAACGCGTCGCTCCGTGGTTCATCCTGGATGGAGGAAACGATGTCAACTTGCCCTTTGCTACGCGAGTCTTTGACGTCGCGGTCAGCGCGCCGGACGCGGCGTCTCGCCCACGCTGCCGCTGAGAAGCAAACGCGCGTCAAACGTAGCGGATATCTGTGGCTCGCTCTTTTGCTCAGCGTGGCGAGACTGGGCCGCCTCCATCAGCTCGAGCAACTGCTCAACGCGATCCCCGACAGTAACGACGATTTCGGCTGCTTTTGATTGTCGGGTGTTCCGACACCTCCTCAACCGTTCCAGCGTATCGCAGCACGTGGACCAGGTCGCCGGCGTCCTTGTTTTCGTTGCGTTGCTCGATCGCCATCGCTTTCAGGATCACGAACGCCGGCACATCAGCGAAGCGAATGACGCGGGCGGTAACGCCTCCATCGCCAGGCAACCGCCCCGCTACCTTCCGCTCGCCAAACCAGTCGTGCACGATTTCTGCAAACTTCACTGCCAGCGCGGAGACCCGTTCGCCATCGACGCTCACCGGCCTCCCTGCGGTTTGGCCAACGGCATCGCGCAAAAACTCGACGACGACATCCATTTGCTCATTTACCTTGAGCTTCCATTGCGACGACGATGGCTTACCATCCTTAAGATTGCGCTCGAGTGCGCTCGCAAGCCTCGGTGACATCAGCGCTGTATCCTGCCGCGGTGGTGGGTTTGACTCCGGACATCTATAGCTCCAGCTTTTTAAGAACGTGTTCCGCCAACTCTTTGTTTCGACCGCGACCGTTCAGGAGGTCGAGATACATGATGAACGGGCTCGCGAAATATGATGGGTACTCCGGAACCGGGTCGCGGAACAGAAGGCTCGCACCGTCACGCTCGACAAAGACCACGTTGGCGCCTTTGTCGGCGGGTTTCAAGCGCATGTCGCGAGCAAGATCCTCGGCTTGCCCGGGCGGGACAATGATCTCCGCAGTGTCTACACTCGTGAGGAGCGGAGCATAGACATTCGCGGCGGCTGTACCTGTGAACGCCCAGTCGAAGGCCGGGTTTGACGATTCGATCTTGTCCGTCAATTTCGTGAGCAGCAGATCAGGGCGCTCCGAGAAAAAGTACCAACTGGTACGCTCCTCCTTGCGCATCGTCCATTGCGCAGCCCATGCGTCTAACAGTTTTCTCGGCTCGTTTAGCCGGCGTCGAAGCGTTCGGCCCGCGCCGCTTGATTCGCACCACTCACGGCGCGTCAGTTCCTGCAGGACGACAGAGACCGTGTATTGCGAAGTTTGGGACATTGCGGCCAGCTCTCCCCCGCTCAGCCATTTGTCACGGTTGACCAGGAGCGCATGAACAACCGCCTCGCGCGAATCCGTGAAGAGCGAGGCCGCTTCTTTTCTGACCGAAGGCGGGTCCGGCCGCTCGACGTTGATCAGCCAGTTGCGCCACTTCAGGCTGAGGTTGCCGTTGCGCTCGAAATATCCTATTCCACGCCTGCGAAGTAGGTCCCGTGCCCCAGGACTCAGCGATTCGGCGGCTACCAGGAGGATGAGGTCGCCGAACTGATCGGGGTCGTAGGCGTGCTTGAATTCGTCAAGCCGCCATACCGCTCCCTGCACATCGCGCGGATAGGCATAGCGGAGCACTTCCACGGCAAGGCGCACCGAACGGCCGTCGGCATCGATATCCATAGCGAAATCCACACGAGGTAAATTCGCAAAATCTGATTCGATATGCTGGACCTTGATCCGATCGTCCGCGATCACATCAAGAGTCGAGCAAAGCTCCTTTGCGATTTCGATCTCGAATGCACTGCGCGCGTCGGCGCTCGGCTTGCGGCGGAAGTTTCCCATGGCTCGTTAGCAAAAAGCGGCGATATTGCTGCACAGCAGAGGTTACATAATTTGCTTTTATTTAGCAAATTTCGCTACTTTAGCTGTGTATCTAAGGAGACATAAGAAAAGGCGGCTAGATTGCCCCCAATTTTCAAGGTATTGAAAGGAGCGCCCCGGAGGGTGATGACCGTTCTGCCCAGATCACTTCTTCGCACGCCCTGCGCATAGTCGTTGGATTCGGGGCGAGATAGCGAAGCAACTCGTCAACCGAGCGCATCGCCTGGCAGCAGGATCAGATAGAGGAAGATGATCGGAGACGCAACATCAGCTACGCGCACACCACCTCTATCCGTGCCTGCTCACCAGGCAAACCAAACCTATTCGTTCTCGTCGAAGTAATGCCCAAACTTGACCTGCTTGGTGCGGATATAGCGCTCGTTCTCCTCACGCATCGGAATCGCCAGCGCGACCCGCTCGCACACGGGGATGCCGTGTTCCGACAAGGTGTCGAACTTCTTCGGGTTGTTGCTCATCAAGCGCACCGAGGTGACTTTCAGCGTACGCAGAATGCCGGCAGCGGAATCGTATTCGCGCGAATCGTCGGGTAAGCCGAGATCGAGATTCGCCTCGACCGTGTCGCGCCCCTGCTCCTGCAGCGCATAGGCGCGAATCTTGTTCGACAGGCCGATCCCGCGGCCTTCATGACCACGCAGATACAGCAGCACGCCGCGGCCTTCGGCGGCGATATAGCGCAACGCCAGATCGAGCTGCTCGCCGCAATCGCAGCGGTAGGAGCCGAGCACGTCGCCGGTCAGGCACTCCGAGTGCAGGCGCGTGAGCACCGGTTCATTGTTGGCGACGTCGCCCATCACGAGCGCGAGATGTTCGGCGCCGCTCTCGCACACGCGAAAAACGTAGGACGTGAAGGTGCCGTAGCGGGTGGGAAGCGTGGCGACCGCGTCGAGAATGACGCATTCGCCGTTATGTTGGCCGTCTGCTTCAGACGGATTGTGAGGCGTGGGCATGGCGTTGGGCAAAGGCACTGACATGAACCCGTGAACAACCGGGGATAAAGTATGGAACTGGAGTTTACCGCTAATCGGCCTCGCCCACCTGCCGGCACGCGCGAAGGCGGAACAGATGACAAGGCGGGCTGCCGGGGAGGCCGCGGCGAATCGCCCGCACGCCTGCGGGTCCGCGGGGACCGTAGCCGGATAAAACGCCACCACCAGGGATTTGCCCATGAGTGTCCGATGGGCATGCGCCGCCTATACTGCAATGGCCTGCCCTTTACGACCGCACGTCCCGTGCCGGCGTGCTGCACTGCGATACGGAGCCGCTCCATGACTAGCGTTGCGCAACTTCTCAAATCGAAACCGAATCAAGGCGTCTTTACGGTGGCAGCGGACGATTCCGTCTACGACGCAATCAAACTGATGGCGGAGAAACAGATCGGCGCGCTGGTCGTGACCGATGGCGACAGCATCGCCGGGATCATCACCGAGCGCGACTATGCTCGCAAGGTCGTGCTGATGGACCGCGCGTCGAAAGCCACGCCTGTGCGCGACATCATGAGCAAGGCGGTGCGTTTCGTGCACCTGACCCAGACCACGGACGACTGCATGGCGCTCATGACCGAGCGGCGCATGCGCCATCTACCGGTGATCGATCAGGACAGACTGGTGGGAATGGTGTCGATCGGCGATCTGGTGAAGAACATCATCGCAGAACAGCAGTTCACCATCCAGCAGCTCGAGTTCTACATCACGGGCGAGCATCCCTGAGCCGTTGCCGTACGGCAGCTACGCCCCAGCAGCAAAAAACGCCCAAACCATCGGGATTGGGCGAAGCTACCTTGCGGCAGCGGAGGTTCCTGAAATTCGTGTCGGCGATATGCCGCGCGCATTACGCGCAGCGGCATACGCTTGGCTTTGCGCCTGGTTTTATTGCGTTCCGCTTAGTGACCGAAGAAGACGCGCTGGGCCGGCGCTTCCGGTTGCATCGGCTGCATCGTGCCTGAGGCCGACGAACCGCTCGTCGACGGGCCATAGCCGCTGGTATCGGCAACCGGCTGTTGCGCAACCGGCGGGTTTTCTGCCTGAATGCGCTGCTCGGCGGCCTGGATGTCGGCCGGATAGTACGGGTCGTTGGAGTTCGACGGGTTGTAGCCAGCCTGTTCCAGCTGGATCAACTGGTTCTTCACTTCGGCACGCGTCATGGGTTGCTGGGTGGTATCCGCGGCTTGTGCGAACGCGGCGACCGGAGCGGCGAGGATTGCGGCAATAGCAACAGCTTGAATGAGCGACTTCATGATGGCTTACCTCCAGATCTGGTTTTTTGACTTCGCTTGACACGACATGTGAGAAGCGGGTAGTTCCAGTCTAGTCAGCGCATCCTCAAGGGAAAACCCTTAATTGGGAGATACATATTTGCGAGAATCGCAAGATTGAATGGGGAACCCGGAACAAACTTCGGTCACCTGACAGGTTTGGCGTAGCAATTACCCATTTCGTAATACTTGCAGGGCGACTGTCAAGCAAGTTAGTCCGGCATCGGTCAGTCGTTCCTGCCCGCGCCCCGGCCTGGTGCGACGGCTGCTCAAGCCGGCTGTGCGGAGGGCTGCGTCAAAAGCTTGCGCGGCCCGCTGACAAACGGGCTGCCGGGTTCATAGAAGCGCAACAGCCGGTGCATTTCGCGCGACAAGCCAATGCGTTTGGTGACCGCGACCAGCACGTCCTCCGTTTCGATCCTGCCGATCCAGAGGCCGCGGCCGGTACACAGATCCCGTCCATCGAATGCTTGCCCAATGCCGAGCGCGCTCGTCAGGCGGCCCGGTCCACGGGCGAGATCGCGCAGGCTCACGCCGGGGCGGCGCGCGTGCATCGCGGCAAGACCCTCGAGCGGCTCGAGCGCGCGAAACAGAATGCCGGCGCCGGTCCCCTCTTCCTCGCTCGACATGTTCAACATATACGACACGCCATACGTGAGACGCACATAAGCATGGCCGCGGGCGAGAAACATCGAACCGTTGTATGGCCGCCGCCCCAGAAACGCATGACTGGTCGAATCGCCGAGCGGATAGGCTTCGGTCTCCACGATGCGCCCGCTCATGCGTCCTTCCGGCAGTTCGTGCACAAGGTATTTGCCCACCATATAGCGAGCGAGTTCGATGGTATCGACCGGCAGGTCGTCGCGGCGCAACGGGATAATCGGCAGCAATGGAGATGTCATTTCGGCATGCGACGATAAAGGTTGTCTGTGCAACGAAAAGTCTGTAGCAATACCGCGCAATGACTGGCTCTTTGTTGCAATCGAAAGGCAATCCGTTGTATCAAAGCAGCATTTCCCCGCACGCTTGAGTTCAAAATTCTTTCAAGTGGAGTATTGTTACATTCCGGTCACCCGCACAGCCCTTGCAGGCTTGCATGTGCCTCGGCCCGCTTGATCAGCAGACAGGTTTGCATCACTCGCAGCACAGTTTCACCCAGATTTGATCCCGAAGTACCCTTTGGTGCAATCCTGCGGTTCCATACGGAATCGTGACGAATCATGACAACAGGAGAAACTCGAATGAAAGCATTCCAGGCAATCAAGGTCATCGGTGGCGCGCTCATCGTCGTGGCGTCCCTCAACGCCTATGCACAAAGCAGCGATGCAACGGCCGCCTCCGGTGCGATGTCCGCCGCTCCGACCGCCAAGTCGACCAAGGCCGCTAACCGCGCCCTGCAACGCAGCGTGCGCAAGGCGCTGTCCAAGACGAAGGGCCTGAGCGTGACCAACATCACGGTCCGCGCACGCAGCGGCGCTGTGACACTGGAAGGTTCGGTGCCGGAACAACCGCAAGTCGATCTGGCTACGCAAGCCGCTCAAGGCGTAGCGGGCGTGACCTCGGTGAAGAACGCACTGACGATCCGCGCGATCGGCCAGTAAGCGCATCGGCCGGGCACAACCCCGCATGGCCGGGGGGTGTGCCCGCTTCAACTGAGAGCGTGCCTTCGCCCGCTTCAAGTCCCCTCAGTCTGGTTCAGTTCAGCTCTCGCCGTACCGCACTGCTCAGTGCTCGCAGCGCTAGCCCGCAAAACTGCGCTGCATTTCACGCGCAATCACAATCTGCTGGATCTGCGTCGTCCCTTCGTAAATGCGGAAGAGGCGCACGTCGCGGTAGAAGCGCTCGATCCCATACTCGCTCATATAGCCCGCGCCGCCGAAGATCTGCACGGCACGATCCGCCACGCGTCCGCACATTTCCGTCGCGAACATCTTCGCGCATGAGGCTTCGCTCGTGACCCGCTCGCCCGCGTCGCGGCGGCGTGCCGCATCGACGATCATGCAGCGCGATGCGTAGATCTCCGCCTGGCTATCGGCCAGCATGGCCTGGATCAATTCGAATTCGACGATGGGCTTACCGAACTGCTTGCGCTCCATGGCGTAGCGCAGCGCATCCGCCAGCATGCGTTCGGCCGCGCCCGTCGCCACGGCGGCGATATGCAGGCGCCCCTTGTCGAGTACCTTCATGGCGGTCTTGAAGCCGACGCCCTCTTTCTCGCCGATCAGATTCGCCACCGGCACGCGGCAGTTGTCGAAGATCACGTCGCAGGTATGCGCGCCCTTCTGCCCCATCTTGCGGTCGATCTTGCCGAGCGACAGACCCGGCGTGCCCGCCTCCACAACGAACGCGGAGATGGCGCCGGCGCCTTTCGCCGTGGGATCGGTGCGCGCCATCACGGTGAAGAGACCCGCTTCCGGCGCGTTCGTGATGAAGCGTTTGGTGCCGTTCAACACGTAGTGCTCGCCGTCGCGCACGGCGGTGGTTCTGAGCGATGCGGCATCGGAACCCGCTTCCGGCTCGGTCAGGCAAAACGAGCCGATCAGCTCGCCCGATGCCAGCCGCGGCAAGTACTTTTCCTTCTGCGCGGAGGTGCCGTCGATAACGATACCGGTCGAGCCGATGCCGTTGTTGCTGCCGATCGCCGAACGAAACGCCGGCGAGGTCTTGCCGAGTTCGATGGCCGCCAGCACCTCTTCTTCCATGGTCAAGCCGAGGCCGCCGTATTCTTCCGGCAGACATAAACCGAATAAACCGAGGTCCTTCATTTCCTGCAATAAGGCCGCGGGAATCTGATCGGTTTCAGCGACGATGTCCTCATTCGGCACCAGACGTTCACGGACAAAACGGATAATGCTGTCGAGCAACAGATTCAGGGTTTCCTGGCTTCGAATCACAACGTCTCCTTGAAAGCTCGCGTTCGCTATTCAACGCTATTCGTTATAGTTTAATGTACTGGCGCGTATTCCCGATTCATTGCATCAAGTTGCATGCATGGTTCAGTTGCAACGGACAAGCCCTTTTTCGCATGATGCGGCCGGACATTCCTTAGCGCCGGCACGCCTCAATTTCATCTCATATGCATTAAAACAAGGAACGACCGGATGACGACAACATCGCCTGTGCTGCCTCGCTGGACCATTGGAATGCCGATCGCCGCCTGGCTCATTCTCGGTGCGGCTTATGCTCTGCCCGGTTATGGCGTGCTGCTGGCGTTCGTCGGCATCGCGTTGGCCGGCGCCGTGTTCGCCGCCGTGCATCACGCGGAGGTGGTTGCCCACCGGGTCGGCGAACCGTTCGGCACGCTGGTGCTGGCCGTGGCCGTCACGGTGATCGAGGTTGCGCTGATCGTCTCGGTGATGCTCACGTCCGGTCCCGAGAAGGCCGGTCTCGCGCGCGATACGGTGTTCGCCGCGGTGATGATCGTGTGTAACGGCATTGTCGGCATCTGCCTGCTGGTGGGCGGCATCCGCCATCGCGAGCAGGACTTCCAGGCGCGCGGCGCGGCCGCCACGCTCGCCGTGCTGGCCTCGTTATCGGTGTTGACACTGGTGATGCCGAATTTCACCACCACCCGCGAGGGTCCGCTGCTGTCGTCGTCGCAACTGGCGTTTGCGGGCGTGTCGTCGCTGGTGCTGTACGGCGTGTTTGTGTTCGTGCAGACGGTGCGGCATCGCGACTATTTTCTGGCCGCCACGCCCGACGAAAGCGTGCACGCCGAACCGCCGAGCGTCACGCAAGCCATGCTGGCCGGCGGCCTGCTGCTGGTGTGCCTGGTGGCCGTGGTGCTGCTCGCCAAACTGCTCTCGCCGACGGTGGAGACGGCCGTGCAAAGTATCGGCGCGCCGCCCGCGGTGGTGGGCATCATCATCGCGGCGCTGGTGTTGTTGCCGGAAGGACTCGCGGCGGTGCGGGCGGCGCGTGCCGACCGCTTGCAGAACAGCCTGAATCTGGCGCTCGGTTCGGCGCTCGCGAGTATCGGCCTGACCATTCCCACCGTGGCCGGCGTCTTCCTGTGGACCGGCCAGCCGCTTGTGCTCGGCATCAACGGCAAGGAAACCGTCATGCTGACGCTGACGCTGCTGGTCGGCACCCTCACCCTGAGCACAGGGCGCACCACCATCCTGCAAGGGGTCGTGCACCTGTCGCTGTTTGCGGCGTATCTGTTCCTGTCGTTTGCGCCCTGAGCGGGGTGGGCCGCGCGCGTTCGCACAGCGTCATTCGGCCCAATGTTCCGCGATCCACTCGCGGAACAGATTGACCTTCTGCTGATGCGCAACGCAATCCGGATAGACGAAGTAGTAGCGCCATCCCGTGATCAGCACTTCGTCGAACGGCCTCACCAGCCGCCTGGCGGCCACGTCTTCGTCGATCAGCGCAAGGTCGCTGATCGCGACGCCGAACCCCTGTAGCGCCGCGTTCGTCGCCAGGTCGAGCGTGTCGAAGCTCGGGCCGTGACTGGCATCGATATCGCGTGCCTCGACGTGATCGAGCCACATCTTCCAGTCGCGATGGTCGCGGGTCGGATGCAGCAAGGTGTGACGCGCCAGGTCGGCCACGCTGTCAAGCGGCTTGCTGGTCAGCAACTCCGGCGCGCAAACCGGCGTCAGGCGCTCTTCGAAGAGCGGCACGGCCTGCACGCCGGCACCCGGCGACGAACCGTAGATGATCGCGGCGTCGAACGGCTCGCTCTGGAAGTCGACGTCGTGCTGCCAGGTGGTGGTGATCTGCACGTGCAGATCCGGGTACCCGGCCTGGAACTGCATGATTTTCGGCAGCATCCAGCGCATCACGCAGGTCGGCACCTTCAAGGCCAGATCGGTCCGCTGGCGCGTGAGGCGTAGCGAGATTTCCTCGATGCGCGCGAAACTCTCCTTCACCGCAGGCAGCAGCAACTCGCCTTCCGCCGTGAGCGTGAGCCCCTTTGCCTGGCGCTTGAAGAGCGGAAATTTATAGTAGTCCTCCAGCGCGAGAATCTGCCGGCTCACCGCGCCTTGCGTCAGGCATAGATGATCGGCCGCACGGGTGAAGCTGCGGTGCCGCGCAACGGTCTCGAAGATCTGCAGCGCGTTCAGCGGAGGAAGTCGTCGCATGGGCGCGGTCCGGGTATCAGGAAAATGCATTGCAATGGGATGCGCTCGGCGGGCCGCTTGTCCCCAGTGTGGCCCTCAGCATAAGCGATCAAAAAACTTCCCGCCGTCTGCGGCATGAGCTTACGTCATGGCGGTCATGCAGAGATTTCGTTTGTTGGGTGATTTTGGCAAACCTAGAGTGCATCCACCCGCAACGCGTTCGCAAGGCAGGCTTCGCGCGGTTTGGTTCTGCAAGCGCGATCGCACTACAGATTTATGCCGCTCCGGCCGATACCTACTCCATGCAACCCCTCCAGGTCACATGGAGGCAGCCAGGTCGCCAAAGAGCGGCCGGCGCGCCGCGTACCGGATTCATCAGAGAAATATCACGCTTTCGACAGAGGAACGACCATGACCACACCTGACTCATCTGCTCTGCGCGCCGGACGTGCCCAGCGCATCCTGGCGACGCTGGCCACCACCCTGGCGTTCACCGGCGTCGTCGCGCTGTCCGCTTTCGCGGCCCCGGCCGCCCATGCCGATGCGCTGGATTCGATCGCCAGGTCTGGTGTGGTGCGGATCGGCGTCTTCGAAGACTACCCGCCGTTCGGCTCGATTGGCCCGGACATGAAGCCCGAAGGTTATGACATCGACATGGCCAACCTCATCGGCAAGACGCTCAACGCGAAGGTCGAACTCGTCCAGGTGACCGGCGACAACCGCATGGCCTACCTCGCCGACCACAAAGCCGACATGCTGCTTTCAGTCGGCGAGACGCCCGAGCGCGAGAAGGTGATCGATTTCTCGCAGCCCTACGCGCCGTACTATCTGGCCGTGTTCGGCCCGAAAAGCGTGGCTGTCAGGAACGCCGGCGACCTGGCCGGCAAGACCATTTCGGTGGCGCGCGGCACGCTGGAAGACCTGAGCGTCACCAAGATCGCACCGCCGAGCGCGACCATCAAAAGATTCGACGATCCCAACGGCGCAATTTCGGCGTTCCTTTCTGGTCAGGTACAGTTGATGGTGGTCGGCAACGACGTTGGGGCGACGATCCTCGCCCGTCATCCGGCCAACGATCCCGAGCAGAAGTTCGCGCTGTTCAGTTCGCCCGATCACGTCGGCCTGAACAAGAACGAGCCACGCCTGAAGCAGAAAATCGACGAGACGATTGCCCGCGCCCGCAAGGACGGCACGCTCAACGCGATTGCGGTGAAATGGCTGCGCGCGCCGCTGCCGGCCGATCTCTAACCTTTTTGTGCCGCTCAAGCGCGTTGGGCGGATGGAGTCCGATTCACGATGAGCGGTATGTCATGAGTTATGCGTTCGATTTCAGCGGCTTCGGCGTCTATGCCGGCATGCTGGCCCGCGGCACGGCCGTCACGTTGGGACTCACTGCGGTGTCCACCGTGCTGGGCGGCCTGGTGGGCATTGGCGGCGCCAGCGTCGCGGTGGCCGGACCGCGCTGGGCGCGTACGCTGATCGCGGCGTATGTCGAGCTGATCCGCAACACGCCGTTCATCGTGCAGCTGTTTTTCGTGTTCTTCGGCTTGCCCAGCCTCGGCATTCATATCGACGAAGTGCAGGCCGCGATTCTGGCGATGACGGTCAATCTCGGCGCCTACGCCATCGAGATCGTGCGCGCCGGCATCGAATCGATTTCGCGCGGCCAGGTCCAGGCGGCGCAGGCGCTCGGCTTGCACGGTCGGCAGGTGTTCCGCTACGTGGTGTTGCCGCAGGCGCTGGCGAACGTGTTCCCGTCGCTGCTGAGCCAGGTGCTGATCGTGATGCTCGGCTCGGCCGTCGTCTCGCAGATCTCCGTGCCGGACCTGACCTACGCGGCGAACTTCATCCAGTCGCGCAACTTCCGCTCGTTCGAAAGCTACGTGATCATCACGGTGACCTACCTGGTGCTCTCGATCGTGTTGAGGCAACTGCTCAACTGGCTCGCACGCGGCCTGTTCGCGGGCCGCATGCCGCACCGGCCTGACGAGCCGCGCGGCTGGCGGCTCCTGCTCGCGTGGCGCGGCGCCCGCACCATCACCACGGAGCGCTGATCATGGTCGAATTCACGCTATGGGATATCGCCCGCAATCTGTTGCTCGCCGCGCGCTGGACGGTGCTGCTGTCGCTGATCGCGTTCGTCTGCGGCGGCCTGGTGGGCTTCGTGCTGCTGGCGATGCGCGTCTCGCCGCTGCCCTGGTTGCGGCGAGCGGTGTCGGTCTACGTGGAACTGTTCCAGGGCACACCGTTGCTGATGCAACTGTTTCTGGCATTCTTCGGTCTGCCGTTGCTAGGCGTCGACGTCTCGCCGTGGACCGCTGCCACCGTCACGCTGACGCTTTACACCAGCGCTTACCTCGTCGATATCTGGCGCGGCTGCGTCGAGGCGATACCGCGCGGACAGTGGGCCGCGGGGGCGAGTCTCGGCATGACCTTCGGCCAGCAGTTGCGCTATATCGTGTGGCCGCAGGCGAGGAAAATCGCGGTGGCGCCGACCGTCGGCTTTCTCGTGCAGGTGGTGAAAAGCACGGCGCTGACTTCGATCATCGGCTTCACCGAGTTGACCAAGACCGGCACGATGATCACCAACGCGGCGTTCCGGCCGTTTCCGATCTACGGCATGGTCGCGCTGATCTACTTCGCGATGTGCTTCCCGCTCACCTGGTATGCGCGTGCGCTGGAGAAGCGGCAGAAGGTTGGGCAGCATCGGTGAGGCGCCGGCGGGCCGTCTGCGTGGTTGAGACTCGCCACGCAGACGCCTGCTTCAGCGTGTGCCTTTAACGCGTACCCTTAACGCGTGCCTTCAACGCGCCGCCTGGGTCGACTTCCTTAACTTCGCCACTTCATCCGCGGACACTGCCGGCGCACCGTTGTTCCACCCTGCCCGCACGAAGGTCAGCACATCCGCGATCTGCCTGTCGTTCAGCACCGGCGCGTAGTTCGGCATCGGATACGGCGCAGGAATGCCCTGAATCACCAGATCGCCGGTGCCGTTCAACGTGACGTTGATCAGCGACGACGCATCGTGCTCCAGCACATTCGGATTGCCCGCCAGCGGCGCGAGCATCGGCGCGAAGCCTCGGCCATCCACCCCGTGACAATGCATGCAGTACTCGGTATAGACGCGCGCGCCGGCGTCGTTCGCCGGACGCGTCAACGACACCCTGGTAGCCTGCGCATCGTACGAATACGGGGGCGCCCCCGTGCCGCCCGCGGCCGGCAGCGACCTCAGATAGCTCGTCATCGCGGCGATGTCCGTGTCGTTCGTGGCCTGCGTGCTGTTGTTGATCACGCTGGTCATCGAGCCGAACGCCGACGCGTGCGCATTCGCGCCGGTCTTCAGGAATGCCGCCAGATCCGCCTCCGACCAGCGCCCAAGGCCAACGTTTTGCTCCTGGGTCAGGTTCGCCGCAAACCAGCCGTCCAGCGGCGCGCCCGTCAGATACGCGCTGCCGCTTTCGTCCAGCGCCTTCTCCTGGAACGCGATACCGCGCGGCGTGTGACACGAGCCGCAGTGTCCGAGCCCCTGGACAATATAAGCGCCACGATTCCACGCCACGTCCTTGCCCGTCTTGTCCTGATAGACGCCCTTCTCCAGGAACACGACGTTCCACAGCGCGAGCGGCCAGCGCATGTTGAGCGGCCAGGGAATGTCGGACGCGCGATTGGCCTGCTGCACCGGTGCGACGCCGTTCATGAAGAACGCGTAGAGCGCCTTCACGTCGTCGTCCTTGACCTTCGCGTACGACGGATACGGCATCGCCGGATAGAGGTTGTGCCCGTCCCTGGCGACGCCCTCGCGCAACGCCCGCGCAAAGTCTTCCTCCGTATAGCGGCCAATCCCGGTGTCGGGATCGGGGGTGATGTTGGTGCTGTAGATCTTGCCCATCGGCGTGGACATCGGCAAACCGCCCGCAAACGGCTTGCCTTTGGGCGCCGAATGGCACGCCACACAATCGCCGAGCTTCGCCAGATAGGCGCCTTGCTGCACCAACGCATTGTCCGCCGCCTGCGCGGATGACGGCATGGCAAACGGCAACGCGAGGCCCAGCGCCGCCCCGGCAACCTTCAGTGTCTTGATCATGATCGGTCTCCGGTCAGGCGGTTTGCAGTTGGCTGCCGACCGGCAACTGCCGCAGGCGTTTGCCGGTGGCGGCGTAGATCGCGTTCGTCAGCGCCGGCGCGAGTGCTGCCGTGCCCGGCTCGCCGATCCCGCCGGGCGCCTCGGTGCTCTTCACGATATGCACCTCGATGCTCGGCGTCTGGTCGATCCGCAGCATCCGGTAGTCGGTGAAGTTGTTCTGCTCGACGCGTCCGTCCCTGATCGTGATCTCGCTGTAAAGCGCCGCCGTGATGCCGAAGATGATGCCGCCCTGCACCTGCGCCTCGATGGTGTTCGGATTGACCGTCATGCCGCAATCGACCGCGCACACCACGCGGTTCACCGTCACCTCGCCCTGGTCGACCGTCACATCCGCGACCATCGCGAAGAAGCTGCCGAACGCGTGCATCACCGAGACGCCGCGCCCTTGCCCCTTCGGCAGGCTCGCGCTGCCCCAGCCGGCCGCCTGGGTGGCCGTGTCGAGCACGTTCAGCGCACGCGGGGTCTTGCCGAGCAGGTCGCGCCGGTATTTCACCGGATCCACCTTGGCTTGCGCGGCGAGTTCGTCAATGAAACTCTCCACCACGAAGGTGCCGCGCGTCGGACCGACGCCGCGCCAGAACGCGGTCGGCACGGTGCGCGGTTCCTGGCGCACGTAGTCGATCAACTGGTTCGGCAGGTCGTATGGCAGGTCGGACGCCACTTCCACGGCGTCCGGGTCGATGCCGTGCTGGAAGGCCGGCGGCGCAAAACGCGCGAGGATCGACGAACCGACAATACGGTGCTGCCACGCAATCGGCTTGCCGTTCGCGTCGAGCCCGGCGGAGATCTTGTCGTAGTAGTACGGCCGGTACATGTCGTGCTGGATGTCTTCTTCCCGCGTCCACACCACCTTGACCGGCGTGCCCAGCTGCTTGCCGATCTTCAACGCCTGGGTCGCCATGTCGAACTCGAGGCGGCGCCCGAAGCCGCCGCCGAGCAGATGGTTGTGCACCGTGATCTTCTCGGCGGGCAGGCCGGTGATTTTCACGGCCGTATCGACGATGCGCGTCGGCACCTGGGTGCCCAGCCAGATATCGCAACCGTCGGGGCGCACGTGCACCGTGCAGTTGACCGGCTCCATGGTGGCGTGAGCAAGGAACGGCTGCTGATAGACCGCGTCGACGCGTGTCTTGGCGTCCGAGAAGCCCTTCGTCACGTCGCCGTCCTTGCGCGCCACGGCGCCGGTGCCATGGTCCGCGGCGGCGGCGAGGTCGCCGACGATCTGCTGCATCGAAAGATTCGCACCCGCGCCTTCGTTCCAGCTGATATCGAGCGCCGCGAGACCGCGCTTGGCGGCCCACGTGTGATCGCCGATTACAGCGACCGCATTGTCCGCCTTGATGACCTGGCGCACGCCGGGAATCTTCTTCGCGCTGGTGTCGTCGACGCTGCCCAGCGTGCCGCCAAACACCGGACAGGTCGCGATGGCCGCGTAGACCATGTCCGGCACCCGCACGTCGAGCCCGAACACGGCGGTGCCGTCCACCTTCTCCGGCGAATCGAGCCGTTTGACCGCCGTGCCGATGATCCTGAAGTCTTTCGGGTCCTTGAGCGGCACATTCTGCGGCGCCGGCAGCTTCGCGGCGGCATCGACCAGTTGGCCGTAGCCGATACTGCGATTGCTGGCCGCGTGCATGACCTGCCCCGCCTGCGCGTGACAGGTTGCAGGATCGACCTGCCATTGCTGCGCCGCCGCGTTGATGAGCAGCACGCGCGCGGTCGCCCCGGCTTTGCGCATCGGTTCCCATGCGTAACGGATCGAGGTCGAGCCGCCGGTCAACTGGCCGCCGAGCAGCGGGTCCATGAAGAGCTTCTCGTTGGGCGGCGCGTGGTCGAGCGTGACGGTGTCGAGCGGCACCTCGAGTTCTTCGGCGATCAGCATCGGGATGGACGTATAGACGCCCTGGCCCATCTCGACCTTGGGTATCACCAGCGTGACCTTGCCGGCGGTATCGATCTGGATGAACGCGTTGGGCGCGAACACGCCCGCCGGAGCGGGTTCGCTCGCGTCCCCGCCGATCACCGATTGACCGGCCGGGCTTTGAGCTTGCCCCTGCCCCTGGCTTAGCGCCGGGATGCTGAAACCGAGCAGCAGGCCGCCGCCTGCGGCAGCGCCCACCGTAGCGCTGAACTTCAGAAACGTGCGGCGCGAGAAGCGCGAGCCACCTGCATCCGGGTTGACATCCTGGGCGGCGTCCGCCTGGGCGCCGCGTTGCGCATCGATCAATCCTTGCGACATGTCAGGCCCCCTTCGCCGCTTGCTTGATCGCCGCGCGAATGCGGTTGTAGGTGCCACAGCGGCAGATGTTGCCGGCCATGGCGGCGTCGATATCCGCGTCGGTGGGATTGGGGTTCTGCGCGAGCAGCGAGGCTGCGGACATGACCTGTCCGGACTGGCAGTAGCCGCACTGCACCACGTCGATCTGCCGCCAGGCCTGCTGCACCTTTTTGCCGGCGGGAGTCTCGCCCACCGCCTCGATGGTGGTGATCTTCTTGTCGCCGACCGCCGCCACCGGCAAGACGCACGAGCGCACGGCCGCCCCATCCAGATGCACGGTGCAGGCGCCGCACTGGGCGATGCCGCAGCCGAACTTCGTGCCGGTGAGGCCGACAAGGTCGCGCAAGACCCACAGCAAGGGCATATCGGGCGGTGCGTCGACGGTGTGCGTCTGACCGTTGATGGTGAGCGTTGTCATGGGGACTCCGATTGCGGGATATTGTTTGATTGGTTTGTATAACGGCGTCGAACTAAACCGCTCGGTCTCGCCGAATCTATTCGGCAGACCGGGCTAATGCGCATAAGGCCCGCGAGGAGACTCGCGGTGGACTGCTACCCGGTTCGAGCAAAAGATAAGCGCCGGGGTCGTGACGAGCCAGCGGTGTGTAGGGCGAATTGATTGTAGCGTCGCATGGGAAAGTTTGTCGCTAACCTGTCACGCTGTATCTGGAGGGCAAGTTTGTTAGCATGTCCTTATCCCCATCCATCAGGAGTTGCGCCATGACCGACGAGCAAGCCATCCAATTCCTGTCCGCGGTCCGCCGGCCGCTGCTGTCGCTGCACAAGGCGATTCTCGATCACGAACGCGCGGCCTATGAAAAGGAATTCGGCCCGGTGACGCCGGCGGCGTTCCTGCAGGCGCTGATCAACGGTTCGGGGTTCCGCTGGCTCGCGCCGCTCTCGACGGTGATTGCCAACGTCGACGAAACCCTCGACGACAGGAAGGCCACGGACGTCGACCGGATCGCGGCGGCCGGTGCGGTGACGACGCTGTTTTCATCCGATCTGCCGGAGAATACTTTTCTGCCGCGTTATCTGCCGTTGTTGCAGGCGAGTCCGGTGATCCTGCATGAGCATGGGCTGGTGGCGCAGGTGTTGCGTACGGTTGAGGGGAAGTAAAGCAATGATCCGAATGCCTCGATATTTATGAAATTAGACACCGGCTTAATCAAACCGGTTAGCTAACTTCATAAAATCTTTCCAGACCTTCCCTTTTTTATGGCCTTGAATTTGCCAAAACTTAGATATACATATTATAAAAATGAATTTAGCGATTCCTCTGTGACCGACCTTTGGCATCGGGATAGCCCTATCTCCGTTTACGTATCGCGCTGAATACCGACTGCTCAGGAACACCTGCCGCGACATGGCCGGACGAGCGGCCTTTTGCCTTGCGTCAAGGCTCACAGTAAAAACGAACACGCAAACTTTCCTGTCTTGTGGAGTTCAGCTTGGCCACTCAAACTCATGCGGCTTGCGTTATTGAAGGCGAAGTGGCGCGGCAATTTCCAGACGTTCTCTCCGCAGACGCCCTGGAATTTGTCGCTGCATTAAATTGCGAATTTGCGCAGCAGCGCCGGCATATCCTGCAATCCCGTCGGCAACGCGCTCACCGTCGGCAGCACGGCGAATCCTTCGAGTTCCTCAGTGCCACTGCGGGCATTCGCAACAATCCGGATTGGCGTGTCCCCGCTCCCCCGCGAGACCTGCTGGACCGGCGCGTGGAAATCGCCGCTCCGGCCGAGAACCGAAAGATCGTCATCCATGCGCTTAACGCCCACGCACAAGTCTGGGTGGCCGACCTCGAAGACGCCTTGTCGCCCACCTGGCGCAACGTGATGACGAGCCAGCGTAACCTGCGCGACGCGGTTGCCGGCAAGATTACCTACGTCGATCCGCTGGGCAAGCCATATCGTCTCGAAGACCACCGCACCGCGATCGTGGTGCGCCCGCGCGGCTGGCATCTGCCGGAGCAGCACCTGCTGATCGACGGCGAGGCCGCGGCGGCCAGCCTGGTCGATTTTGGCCTGTACTTCTTCCACTGTGCCCGCCCGCAACTGGCGCGCGGGAGCGGGCCTTACTTTTATCTGCCCAAGCTGGAGAACCACCTCGAAGCGAAGCTCTGGAACGACGTGTTCGAATTCTCCGAGGACTGGATCGGCATTCCCCGCGGCAGCATTCGCGCCACGGTGATCGTCGAACACATCCATGCCGCCTATGAGATGGACGAGATACTGCACGCACTCGGAGCGCATGCGGCCGGTCTGACCGCGGGCCGATGGGATTATCTGTTCAGTATTGCCAGGGAATTCAGATACCAGCCTGACTTCGTCCTGCCTGACCGGTCAGAATTGACGATGGACCTGCCCTTCATGCGGGCCTACACCGAACTCCTCGTGCGCACCTGTCATCGACGCGGCACGCATGCGCTGGGCGGCGTATCCACGCAGATCCCCGACCGGCACGATGCCGCTGCGCGCGCCCGGGCAATCGAGGCGGTTCGGCGCGACAAGGAACGCGAGGCCGCCGAGGGCTTCGACGGCACGTGGGTGGTTCACCCGGACCTGGTGCCGGTCTGCCACGCCGCGTTCGATCGGATGTCCGCTGGTCGCGCTCACCCGGTCGAGCCACCGGGCGACGCGCGTGAAATCACCGCCGCGCAACTCGCGGCCGCTAACCGGCTCGATGCCCGGGTCACCGAATACGGCTTGCGTTCCAACATCGCGGTCTCGATCCGCTATCTGGAAGCGTGGTTGCGCGGTAGCGGCTCGGTCAGGCTGTTCGGCTTGATGGAGGGCGTAGCGACCGTCGAGATTGCCCGCTCGCAGATCTGGCAATGGCTGCATCACGGCACGCAGTTGCACGACGGACGCCGCGTGACCCGTGAACTGGTGCGCGCCATGCTTGTCGAGGAGATCGAAAAATGCGGTACCGGTTCGGTCCAGGATCGTCCGACGCTTGCCTTCGAACAGGCCAAAGCCTTGTTCGAAGAGATCGCGCTGCACGAAAACTTTCCGGATTTTCTGACGCTCCCGGGCTATGGCCGCCTGACCCGGATGCCTTCCGCGTCGCACGACTGCGCCCCGGCAAAGCCGATGTCGAAAACCACGGCCGGTCAATCCGCCTCCGTGGCCAGGCCGGTTCGGCAGACCCGTTTGACGATCCCTTGCAGCAGCGGCATGTTCACGCATTTGCAGTTGAAGCCACGCGTCGCGTTCTCCCTGGCGTTCATGGGTTGGTCGGCCTGGCTGGCCGAGCACGCCGTCGCGCATGCGGCACTCATCCGCGATCACGCAACCGGCTTTGTGCCGATAGGCCTTGAGATCGAGTATCTGCAGCCGTCGACCTTTTACGACTGCCAGTCGCTCAGCGTGACGACCGGGGTAAGAACCTGGAACCCGAGACGCTTCCACAGCCTGCAAGATGTGGACGTACTGCTCGTGGCTGAGCACGGCGCGCCGGTGGCGCGCCTGCACCTGCAGGAAGTGTGCGTGCGCATCGAGTCGCCGGACACGCTCGCGGCCGCGCCGGGGCGCGTGCCCGCGGAACTGATCGAAGCGCTGCTGGACAACCCCGGCGAAATCGACGAGCGGCCCGTGTTACTGAATCGCGGTGCCCCTCGTGTGCCGGCTGAAGCGAAGCCGATCGCCGAATCGCGGCATGAGTTTGTCGTCTATCGCCACGCCTGCGAAGTGGCGGACCAATGGTATTCCGAGCACGTGTGCGACTACATCGGCGAGAGCCGTGAGGCCATGGCATTCGAGCGCATGGAGGAATGCCCGGCCCTCGTCGCGGGCCTGAGCAAGCGGATCGAGCGGATCAGCATTGGCTTGCGCCGTCCCTACATGTTGTTCGACCGCGGCCAGGTCCTGACCCGAACCTACCGGATGGGCCAGGAAACCCACTTCGTTCATCAATTGCTTACCGCATCGGGTTTCGCCGCCGGTGACGCAATCGAAGTATTCGCTTCGGCATGAGGCCGGCACGCGCAAGGAGTTCATCATGACTTTCCTGTTTTCCGGCTCGTTGCTCAGGTATGTAGGCTACCGGCGCCGGATCGACTATGAAACGGCCACCCTCGCGGCCGCCTTCGGTGTGCTCTTCTCCGACTACCCCGACCTGAAAGGTTTGCTGACGCAACCGGACGGCACGCTGCGCAGGACGTTGCGTCTCGCCATCAACCACGAGGTGGTGCGCAGCGACCTGGCCCGCCCGCTCGCGCCCGACGACGCCGTCGAGATCATGACGGCCATCGCCGGCGGGTAAATGACAACCAAGGGACAACTAAAGGGCCGCTAAAGGACAGATGAGGGACCGATAAGGGACGGCGCAAGGTTCGCCAAAGGCCACGAGCCGGGATCGGCTCATGCAGGCATCAACCCAAGGAGTCACTGCCATGTCGCTCGACACAAGACTGCGATCGGTATTCGATACGGTGCTGCAGCTCGATACCGGGTTGCCCGATTCAGCGCTGCGTTACCAGCAGACGCGGGGTTGGGATTCGCTGGGTGCGGTGTTACTGGTCTCCGCTATCGAAGACGAATTCCACGTTGAGATCAAAACCGGCCAGGCATTGAAGATGGACTCCTTCGAAGCCGCCTCGCGCCTGCTCCGCGAACTCGGCGCAACAGACTGAGTGCGCTGCGCACGCCACGCCGGAGCTCGCCATGAATCGTGATTCGCCGCCCAGCCAGGCCATGCGCGAAGCCGCGCTGCTGCCGCGTCTGATCGAACTGATCGATCATCACCGCCGCGCCTGCCCGGCCTATGCGCGCGTGCTGCATGCAATCGGCCACACGCCGGGGCGGCGTTATGCACAACTGCGCGAACTGCCTTGGCTGCCGGTACGCCTGTTCAAGGAACATGCACTGGTCAGCAGCCGCAGTGAACCGGTGGCGGAACTGACCTCTTCCGGCACCACCGGTAACGGAGTCAGCCGCATCGCACTGGACCGCGAGGCGGCCGAACGCCAGCGTCTCCTGTTGACGTCGACGCTCGAAAAGCTGACCGGTCCGCGACGTTTGCCGATGCTGATTGTCGACTCGCCTTCGGCGGTGCGCGAAGAGCGTGCGTCGATCCGCGGCGCGACCGTACTCGGCGTGATGAACATCGGCCGCGAGCATGTCTTCGCGCTGAACAGCAAGCAAAGCATCGATGCAGACGCCGTCGAAGGTTTCCTGCAACGCCACGGCCATGCGAGTTTCCTCGTGTTCGGCTTCACCTCCCTCGTCTGGACGCAGTTCTACGCGCTAGCGCAGGCGCGCGCCTTCGATCTGAGCCACGCGTTATTGCTGCACACGGGAGGATGGAAGAAGCTCGCGGACAAAGCGGTGTCCCCGCAGGAATTCCGCGCCGGCTTTCGCGACGCAACGGGCCTGCGCCGGTGCCACAACTTCTACGGCATGGTCGAGCAAGGTGGCACGATTCATATGGAGTCCCCCTCAGGCGACGGCCTGTATTGCCCGGACTCTGCCGATGTGATCGTGCGCGATCCGTACACCTGGGAGGAAGCAGCCGTGGGCACGCCGGGTGTTATCGAGGTGCTGAGCGCCGCGCCGCGCGCCCACCCCGGCCACGTGCTGCTGACCGAAGACAGGGGCATCGTGCACGGGATCGACGACGGCGAATGGCCCGGCAAACGCTTCGCAGTACTAGGCAGGCTGGCGCGCGCCGAACCTCGCGGATGCGCGGACACGCTGCCCGAGCGAGCCCAGGCGTACAGCAGCGGAGTCCGCTCATGAGCGGCCTGCTCGAAGGCAAGCACCTGATGATTACGGGTGTCATCAATCATGCTTCGATCGCTTTTGCGGTCGCGAAACTGGCCCAGGAGCAAGGCGCGCAGATCGTGCTGACCGGTCACGGCCGGCTCCATATGGTCGAACATACGGCCAGACGCCTGCCACAACCGGCGCCGGTGATCGAACTCGACGTCACCCAGGCCGGGCAGCTCGCCACGCTGGCCGCGCGCGTTCGCGCTCACGCGCCGCGACTCGACGGAGTCCTGCATTCGATCGCCTACGCGCCGCCGGCCGCGATCTGCGGCGACTTTCTCGCTGCGACGTGGGTGGACGTCGCGACGACCTTGCAGGTGTCGGCCTTCTCGCTGCAAGCGGTGGTCGCTGCCGTGTTGCCGTTGATGGACCGCGGCGGCACGATTGTCGGACTGGATTTCGATGCGTCGGTCACCTGGTCCGGCTACGACTGGATGGGCGTCGCCAAGGCGGGACTGGAATCGAGTGCACGCTATCTGGCCCGCGATCTCGGCGCCCGCGGCATACGCATCAATCTGGTCGCGGCCGGCCCGTTGCGCACCGCAGCTGCTCACGGCGAGCCGCGTTTCGACGAGATCGTCGCCGCATGGCAAGCGCGCGCGCCGCTGCGCTGGAATCCGGCCGATGCAAGTGGCGTCGCGCGGACCTGCGTCGCACTGCTGTCGGACTGGTTGCCCGCCACCACCGGCGAAATCGTGCATGCCGACGGCGGTTTTCACGCGGTAGGCGCATAACCCCCATGACACCCTTCGGCGCTCACGTCCGCCTGATCGAGGCCGCACACGGCCGAATCTGGAGCGGCTCCGACCTGGACGCGCGCATTCAGGCGATGGAAGACGAACTGCGCACGCTACCCTCCGGCCTGCTTCTGCTGCCCGCGCCATGGACCATCGACACGATCTGCCGCTATCTCGCCGCGTTCCGTCAACACCGGCCGCTCGCGTTGCTCGATCCGCAAATCGAGCCCGCCACGCTCGCGGAGCTGCTTGCGCGCTACGAACCCGCGGGCGTGTGGCAGCCGGGTCTCGGGCAACCCGCGCCGGCCGGCTACCGCGACGCCACGTCGGGCTGGATCCGGCAGACCTCCGCGGCAACGGTCCATGTCGATCTCGCCTTGCTGTTGACCACCTCCGGCTCAACCGGCGCGGCGCGCATGGTGAGGCTCTCGCGTCGGGGCCTGCTCGCCAACGCCGAAGCGATCGTGCAGGCGCTCGGCATCACCGCTCAGGAGATCGCGCCCACCAGCTTGCCGTTTCATCTGGGCTACGGCCTGTCGGTGCTCAACAGCCATCTGCAGGCCGGCGCCACCGTCGTGGTGACCGCAGACCCGGTGATCGGCGCGGATTTCTGGGCCACCGTCGACAACTGGTGCGCCACCTCCTTCGCCGCGGTCTCGCATACCTATGAATTGCTCGTGCGCCTGCGCTGGACGCCCTCGGCGCACCGCAGCCTGCATACGCTTACCCAGTCCGGCAGCCGCATGCGTCCCGAACTGATTGCGCAGATCGCCGGGGACCTCGGCCGCGTGGGGGGCCGCTTTCATCTCATGTATGGCCAGACCGAAGCCACGGCCCGGATGGCCGTCCTGCCGGCCCAGCGGATTGCCGACAAGGCCACGTCGGTGGGACTCGCCATCCCCGGCGGCCGGCTGTCGCTCCGGACCGGATCGGGTACGGAGACCTGCGAGCCGGATCTGTCCGGCGAGGTCGTGTTTCGCGGTCCGAGCGTCATGATGGGCTACGCCGATAACGCCGCCGAGCTGGCCCGCGGCGACGACCTGGGTGGCGTGCTGTACACCGGCGACATCGGCCGCTTCGACGATGAGGGTTACCTCTATCTGGAAGGCCGTCTCAAGCGGATGGCCAAACTGTTCGGGATGCGTGTCAATCTCGATGCCGTCGAACGCCTTGCGGCCGACGCCGGCGCCACCGGCACAACCGTTGCCGTCTCGCCGAACGACGAGGTGATCGTGCTGTGGTGCGAAAGCGAGGCCGAACCTGGACGGCTGGACACGATCTCGCAACAGGTCGCGGAACGCCTGCGCGTGAACCGTCATGGCGTGCTTGCGCGAAGCATCGAAAAAGTGCCGCTGCTGCCCAACGGCAAGATCGATTACCGCGCGTTGACCCAGCTTGCGGCGGCCGGCGAGGTACCGCGATGATCCGGCCACTGTTCCCGCCGGCCGCACCGCTCGAGGCGACGGCCTTGCTTGAGCCATTGTGCGATCCGCGAGACGACACCGCTTTGCAGGTGGGCGACGAGCGCATGCTCGACTTTCTGGACGCCGTCGGGCAGCGTCTGCGCACGCCAGCGTATGCCCGGCGCAATCCGGAACTGGGACCGCTTGGCGTCTACCTTCGGCGTGGCCGTCTCGGCGCGGAACTGGCGCGGGTCGAAGCGGGACAATGTTGCCTGCGCTTCCCGCTCGGCCTGGTGTTTCATGTCGCGCCGGGAAACGCCGATACCGTGTTCGTCTATTCCTGGGCACTCGCCGCATTGGCCGGCAACCGCAATATCGTGCGCGTGTCGGACCGGGGTGGCGAGATCATGCAGGCCGTGTTCGCCGTGCTTGACGAGGCCTTGAAAGAAGCCGATCCCGTGGTGGCCCGTACCCAGCGAATCGTGAGCTATGACCACCGCGACGAAGCCGCTACGGCGGCGTTGTCGGCCGCCTGCGACCTGCGCGTGCTGTGGGGCGGCGATCAGGCGATCCGTGAGATTCGCGGCTCACCGCTGCGACCCGCCGCCCGCGATCTCACCTTCCCCAACCGCGCGTCCTTCGCGGCGATCTCGGCGGCGGCATTTCTTGCGTCGCCCGCAGTGGAGCGCAAGCTGGCGGCAGAGGCCTTTCATTCGGATGCCTATCTGTTCGGGCAAGCGGCGTGCGCTTCGCCAGGCACGCTCTTCTGGATCGGCGCCGACGCGGCTGTGGCCGATGCACAGGCCTCGTTCCTGACTCTGCTGACTGAAATCGTAGAGACCCGCGGACCGCGCATCGATGCTGCGATGGCGATCCAGAAACACGTCGCCACCTATGGTCTCGCCGCCGAGGGCATCGTCGATGCGGTGCGCTTCGCGGGCAACGAGATCGCCATGCTGCAACTCGCTGCGCCGGTTCGTTTGCCGCGCCGCTGGCTCGGCACCGGCACCTTTGCGCAAGTCAGACTGGCTTCGCTCGCCGAGCTTGTGCCCTTGTTGCAACGGCAGGATCAAACCCTCGGCTATTTCGGCTTCACACCCGCCGAAATGCTGTGCTTTGCCCAGCACCTCGGCGGGCGCGGTATCGATCGCATCGTGCCGTTGGGCCGGGCCCTCGAATTTTCCACGGTCTGGGACGGCTACGATCTGCTGCGCGAGTTCACCCGCCTCGTCACCGTGAACTGACTTTCTCCAGCGGAGCGTCAAGATGAGACCCGCCATTATTGAACTTGCCCCCAACGATGCTTATGAACGCCAGCAATCGGGGGCGTTGCTGGTCGACGTGCGCGAAGACGGCGAGCGCGCGGCAGGCATGGCAAAAGGCGCGACGGGCGTGGGCCGGGCTCGGCTCGAAGCCGAGCCGGCCGTCTGGTTGCCGGACCCCACCGCCGAGATTCTGTTGATCTGCGCGGCCGGCGCACGCTCGCTGCAATGCGCGGGCATACTTCGGCGCCTGGGCTATGAACACGTCTATTCGGTCAGCGGCGGCACCAAGGGTTGGCAAACGGCGGATTTGCCGATGACGGAACCCACTGCGGACACGGATTTTCTCGAACGCTATTCGCGTCATCTGCGCCTGCCGGAGGTGGGACTGGACGGGCAACGCAGACTGGCTGCAGCCCGGGTCGCGCTCATCGGTGCCGGCGGCCTGGGTTCACCCGCGGCGCTGTATCTGGCGGCCGCCGGGATCGGCCACATCACGCTGATCGACGACGACGTTGTCGATCGCAGCAACCTGCAGCGGCAGGTGCTGCACCGCGATGCCGATGTCGGCACGCCCAAGGTCGAGTCCGCTTGCCGCACCTTGCTGGCGCTCAATCCGCACATCGCGATCGACGCGCGGCGCACGCGCCTCTTGGCCGCCAACGTCGAACGCCTGTTGACCGGGCACGACGTGGTGATCGACGGTTCCGACAACTTCTCCACCCGCTACCTCGTGAACGATGCCTGCGTGCGACTCGGCGTGCCCATGGTCTACGGCGCGGTGCAGGGATTCGATGGGCAGGTCAGCGTGTTCTGGCCCGCGCATGCGGGCGGCAGTTGCTATCGCTGCCTGTTTCCCGAACCGCCATCGCCGGCGTTCGCGCCCAACTGCTCCGAAGCCGGCGTACTCGGCGTATTGCCCGGCGTGATCGGCCTGCTGCAGGCCACTGAAGCCGTCAAGCTGATCCTCGGTATCGGGGAGTCGCTGTCCGGCACCTTGCTGCGCTTCGACGCGCTGGGCATGCGCTTCGACCGGCTGCGTCTCGAACGCGACCCGGCCTGCCCGCGTTGCGGCGACGGTATCGGCACAGCGGATTATGTCGATCTCCCGGCCGCCTGCGCGGCGCATTGAAGCGTGCGAGTCGCGCCGGCCTCGCCCCCTCACCCCGCCGCATTCAATTTGCGCCACAGCGTCGTCTTGCTGATGCCGAGCGCCTCGCACACCTGATCGCGGTCGCCATTGAACGCCTCCAGTGCCGCGCGAATCTCATCCGCTTCCACCCGACGGCTGCGTTGACGCAAGGTCAACGCAGCGTCGTTCGAAGCCCCTTCGGGCCGCTCGAACAGTTCGGGTGCGATGGACTGCAAGACCGCTTCGGTCAACGCTGCGTCGTCCGAGTCCGCCAGTTCCACCGTGATCCGCTCGATCACATTCTGCAGTTCCCGCACGTTACCAGGCCATGTGTGACGGCCGAGCGATTCGCTGACCGACGCCAGCACGTCCAACGCATCTCGTGTGCTACGAATGCGTGCCGCGAGACGCGGCTCGCGACGCGCCGCCTGACAAAGCAACTCGGCCGCGAGCGGCAGGATATCGCCATGCCGCTCGCGCAACGGCGGCAAGCCGATATTCAGAATGTTGAGCCGGTAGTAAAGATCGGTGCGGAATTCGCCAGCCTCGATCGCCGCCGTCAACGCGCGATGGGTCGCCGCGACGATCCGCACGTCGATGCGCGTCGGCTCCGTCGAGCCGAGGCGCACCACTTCGCGCTCCTGCAACACGCGCAGCAAGCGGCTTTGCAACGGCAGCGGCATTTCGCCGATCTCATCGAGAAACAGCGTGCCGCGGTGCGCCGCTTCGATCAGCCCAGCCTTGCCGCCGCGCCGCGCGCCGGTAAACGCGCCTTCCTCGTAACCGAACAATTCGCTCTCCAGCAAGGCCTCCGGAAACGCGCCGCAATTGAGCGCGACAAACGGAAAATCGCGCCGCGCGCTCAGATGATGCAGGCTCTGCGCGACCATCTCCTTGCCGGTGCCGCTCTCGCCGCGAATCAACACCGTGGCGTCCGACTTCGCATAGCGCTGCACCAGTTGCCGCACCCGTTCGATCGCCGGACACGCCCCCACCAGATCGTCGAGCCGGTAGCGCGCCACGAACTGCTGCGCGCGCTGCCGCGAACGCAGCGTGCGATCGAGCCGCTCAACCGCGCGCGATTCCTGAAACGTCAGCACGGTACCCGTCGTCACACCGTTGTCGACCAGCGGTCCGCGATGCACGACGTAGCTGATGCCGCGCACGGTTTCGAGCGACTCGCCCTCCGCATCCGGGACGGCCTCGACCAGATCCGGTGCGAGGTCAAGCAACGGACGGCCCACCGCCGCAGCGGGTTCGATGCCGAGCACGAGCGCAAGCCGCTGGTTGATGGCTTCGACGCGGCCTTGCGCATCGAGCGCGACCACGCCGTCGCGCAAGTGCTGCAACACGTTGTCCAGACGATGGCGCCGCACCGCTTCGCCCCAGGTGGCCTGGGCGACTTCGAGCGCGGTATCGAACGCCGAGCGCACCGAGGCGCGTGAATAAAGGAACACGGATTCCATGCCGGCCTGCGACGCCAGATCCGTCACGAGTCCTGGACCCACAATCGTCTTCACGCCGCGATCGCGCAGATCGAGCACGCAGGTCTCCGCATCCTGCGCCGACTGATACGCCGCAAACACCACGTCGATACCGTAGGCCGCCACGAAGCGGCGCACTTCGGCGGGGGTCTCGCCGTAGCTCACGAGCGCCACTGGGGAGGCGTCGCGCCGCGCGCGCGCCAGCGCATGCATCACGTCGAAACCGGTTGGCGTGATGAGCACGACCGGCACATCGACCCGTGCCTTCAGATAGGTGCCATTGGAGCCCGCCGCAACGACGACGTCCGGGCGGTTCGTGCCCGCGGAAGCGATTTCGTTGACCGCGTCTTCATAACCGCGCGACACCAGCCGCAGATCGGCGCGGGCGTCGTATTCTTCCGCGATGTCGCGGAACAGGTCGCGCAGTTTGGTGATGCCGATGGCCCAGACACGGGGCCGGGAGCCGGGTTCGGGAGGTCGATTCATGGCGGGCGGGCTGCGGCAGCGCGTAGGACGGAAGATGCTTCATTATGAACCCACGCTTTCATTTGTGAAATCCATAATTCCACTTATGAAACCATGAGACGGCCGGACCGTCCGGCAAATCCACAGGTAATCAACGACTTAACCGCGCGCCGGGAGGCTGGCCCGCTCCTTGCACTACACCCTCCCAACTTCATCGGGAGACACACGTGGGCTCAGCAAAACAACCAGTCAGCGCTGGCGCGAAATTCCGCACGGCAGTCGCAGAAGGACAGCCGTTGCAAGTGGTCGGCGCCATTACCGCCTATGCAGCCAGGATGGCGGAAGCCGTCGGCTTCAAGGCGGTGTATCTGTCGGGCGGCGGCGTTGCCGCCAATTCGCTCGGCATTCCCGATCTCGGCATCAGCACCATGGACGACGTCCTGATCGACGCCCGTCGTATCACCGATGCAACCGGTCTGCCGCTGCTGGTCGATATCGATACCGGCTGGGGCGGCGCGTTCAACATCGCTCGCACGGTGCGCTCGTTCATCAAGGCGGGCGTGGCCGCCGTCCACCTTGAAGACCAGGTGGGACAGAAGCGCTGCGGACATCGTCCGGGCAAGGAAGTGGTGGCGAAAGAAGAAATGGTCGATCGCGTGAAGGCGGCCGTCGATGCCCGCACCGACGATCAGTTCGTCATCATGGCCCGCACCGATGCAGCCGCAGCCGAAGGCATCGACGCCGCCATCGAACGCGCGATTGCCTACGTCGAAGCCGGCGCGGACATGATTTTCCCGGAAGCGATGCAGACGCTCGACGACTATCGCCGCTTCAAGGCCGCGGTCAAGGTGCCGATTCTCGCGAACCTGACCGAGTTCGGCTCGACGCCGTTCTTCACCACCACCGAACTGCGCGACGCTAACGTCGATATCGCGCTGTACTGCTGCGGCGCGTATCGCGCGATGAATGCGGCCGCACTCAATTTCTATCAGACGGTGCAACGCGACGGCACGCAAAAGGCCGCCGTCGAAACGATGCAGACGCGCGCCGACCTGTACAAGTATCTCGGCTATTACGCGTACGAGGACAAGCTCGACGCGCTATTCGCCGCACACAAGTAATCCCGCATTCAGGAGCAAGAGGACGACACCATGAGCGAAGCAGATAACAGCACGCCCGCAGCAGGCGCATTCAAACCGAAGAAATCCGTGGCGCTGTCGGGCGTGACGGCGGGTAACACCGCGCTGTGCACGGTCGGCAAGACCGGCAATGACCTGCACTACCGCGGTTACGACATTCTGGACA